>Ga0126373_10000037_pt1 | contig 138410 bp, 107 predicted proteins | sample PanSoiMetPlot_11_FD_92545 | JGI IMG/M metagenome (GOLD analysis project Ga0126373, IMG submission 92545) | Tropical forest soil microbial communities from Panama - MetaG Plot_11 | ecosystem: Environmental > Terrestrial > Soil > Tropical forest > Bulk soil | place: Panama | collected 2016-02-17
CAATTCCGTCTCCCCACTCATCCTGATACCCTGCTTCATGCTGGTCTCCTGCAACTCAAGATTGCGTCCAGCCGCAGAGTACCGCTGCGGCCGGAGACCAGCACTCTCATCCCATCTCAGGAACACAGATCGTTCTTCATTCACGATGCTTCTACGGCGTAGTGCAACCTTAAAACGCCGTCGGCGTACGCGTGGCTGGAGACGAGATTCAGCGCTATGTCGCGGTGGCGCGGCGCGATCAATGGGACGCCCTCGCCGATAATGTTCGGCATGACGTGGAGGACGAATTCGTCTACGGCGGCGGCGTCGAGAAAGGCGGCGATGAGTTCCGCACCGCCGACGAGCCAGATGTGCTTTCCTTTTTCCGCGCGGAGACGGCCGGCGAATTGCGCGACATCGTCGTTGATGACTGAGACCTTCGGGCTGGCGGCCTTCTTCAGCGTTCGTGAGAAGACATAATTCGTCTTGCCGGAGTACCCGTCGGCCATGCCGAACTTGACCGCGTGCTCATACGTTTTGCGCCCCATGACGCATGTGTCGACGGTGCGGTAGAACGCGCCCATGCCGTAACTGCCCTTGTAGCGTGGGCTGTTGAGCCAGTCGACCGAACCGTCTTTCCGCGCGAGGAATCCGTCGGCGCTGGTGGCGACGTAAACGATGAATTTGCGCTTGTGTGCCATGAGGAGAACCTCATTTTCAACGCTGCGTTAACAATTCGCGGACTCGACCGCCCCTAGCATGGAGGGCGAGGGTTGCACGGCTGCTTTTTGCACGGCTACTTGAGGTACGCGCGGACAAGGTCGATGAGGTCTTCGGCCAGCTCGGGTGCGATCTGCTCCTTGGCGCCGTCGGTGAGGTGGAAGCGGATGTGCGTTTCGAGCACTTCGCCCATGAGGCCGTTTACGCCGCCGCGCACCGCGGCCAGAAGCATGAGCTGGTCGCCGCAGTCGCCGCCGCTCGAGAGGGACCGCTCGATGGCATCTAATTGCCCGCGCAGCTTGCGCACGCGCTGCACCATCTTGATTGTTTCGCGCTCGTGTGTGGCCATGAATCTCCTCTCGCGGGACAATACCCACCCCCGGTATGGTATATAGGGGGTAGGGGTATTCAGCCTTCATCCAATCATAACGGGCGATTCGGCTGCGCTCGTCGAAGAAAGGTTTAACTGTGTTCTGCAACCGCACCGCGGGAATCAGGTTCCACAACGTGGCGGCAGCGTTGATGCTGCTGGCGGCGTGCGGAGTTGCGGGCGCGCAGGTGGAGGAGGGCCGGCTGCCCGATGCGCCGATGCCGCAAGCGCGGTTGGACGTGGAGTTTGTTGCGGGAGGCGGGTCCGGCCATGCGGGCAACGGCGGGCAGAGTAGCGGCCTGCCGGAAGAGGCTCAGGCCGCCGATCAGCATCCGTCCACGACTGCGCCGGATGATCCCATAGCAACGATGTTTCCTCATGCGGAAGGCGCGCGGTGGTGGCTCTCGGGGCAGGCGAACATTGTCTTCCAGGGACGGATTCCGTTCCACTCGCCGTACGAGGGGCCAAACAGCTTTCGCAACTCGGCCGAGTACAAGACTTCGATGGTGGGGACGCTGTACACGGCGTGGCGGCCGACGCACTCGGTGCGATACAACACGGACCTGATCTTTGATGTTGAAGCGGCCGAGGGGCGCGGGTTGAGCGAGGCGTTTGGGCTGGCAGGATTCACGAATCTCGACGTGGTGCGCAACCCCAACCTCGGCAAGGCGCCTTACATCGCGCGCTACCAGGTGCACCAGGTGATCGGGCTTACGGATAAGACTGTGGCGCAGGAAGCGAACTTTTTTGCCGTGGCGACCGAGGTTCCGGAGCGGCGCATCGAGTTCAGGTTCGGCAAGCTCACGCTGCCGGACATGTTCGACCTGAACGATGTCGGGACCGACTCGCATTTGCAGTTTCTGAACTGGACGGTGGACAACAACGGCGCGTGGGATTACGCCGCGGACACGCGCGGTTACACGGTGGGCGGCATGGTGGAATACGACGACCGCAGTTGGAGTCTGAGATACGGCATCTTCGCGATGCCGGTGGTGGCGAACGGGATCGACATGGACTGGGCCTTCAGCCGCGCGCACGGACAGAACGGCGAGTACGAACTGCGGCGCGGGCTGCTGGGTACGCGGAAGGCTACGCAGCGGGTTCTGTTCTACGCGAACACTGCGCACATGGGAGTGTATCGCGAGGCGGTGAACGCGTATCTTGCCGGAATTGATTCGACGCCGACGATCACGAATCACGAGCACTTTGGGTCGCTCAAGTACGGCATGGGCTACAACACGGAGCAGGATGTGACCGACAATTTGCGCGTGTTCGGGCGGTTCGGATGGAACGAAGGGCAGCACGAGTCGTTTGCGTATACAGAAGTTGACCAGACGGTGGAGTTGGGCGGCGACTACGCGATGGGGCGGGTGCATCGCGGCCAGGACAAGTTCGGCGTTGCTGTAGTTTCGAATGCGATCAAGCGCGACCATCAGCGGTATCTCGAGCTTGGCGGGCTCGGGTTTCTGCTCGGCGACGGGCGGCTGAATTATGGCCGCGAAGATATCGTGGAGAGCTATTACACGTGGCACGCGTGGCGTGGAATGTTTTATTCGGTTGACGTGCAGCACATCGGCGATCCCGGGTACAACCGCGACCGCGGACCGGCGTGGGTGGGCACTGTGCGCGGGCATGTGGATTTTTGAGATACTCTGCGCATCGTCGAATCGGGCCACGGTAACGGTGTCGAAGAACCAATGCAGCTTGCCTCCGACATTCTGATTGAACGGACCCCGCAACAGGTGTGGGCGTTCCTTGGCGATCCGGCGAATGTGGCGAAGTGGGACCGCGGCGTCGCGCGCGTGGAAGAGACTGCGATGACGCAGCGCGGCGTGGGGTACGAATTCGAAACCGTGGCACACGAACGGTTCAACTTGGCCGACCAGGGAAGGATGTCGTACCGGATCAAAGAAGTCGACGAGGAGAACGGCCGTTGCGTGGTGGAACTCACGAGCACCACAGGCAACGCTCGATTTTTCCGCCAGGCGGAGTGGCGCTTTGATGTTTGCGCTGAAGGCGGGAGCTCACGGCTGACCTGCACGGCGGCCTTCGAGTTGCGGTGGCACTGGCTCATTCTGGCTCCTCTGCTGTACCTCAAGCGCACTGCGATCCTGTTGGACCTCACGCTGCTCAAGGCCGCTGTCGAATCGCAATTCTCATAGAACCCGCCGCCATCCCCGCCTCTGGGGTCCTATACTGGTCAGCGGATTCCGCCGCTGCACTCTTTGAGCGATTCCAACTCTATTTCCGGAGAGGCTATCGTCATGCACGTGATTACGCGCCGCCGATTCATCGCCAACACAGCTCTCACGCTCGCCGCTGCGAAGTTGCACGCGCAAAACGCTGCGGCCGCCGCGCAGGTGACGCTTGACATTCCCGCCGAGGCTGCGGGCCCGGCGATGCCGCTGGATTTTGTCGGCTTGTCGTACGAGGTGCAGCAACTCACTGACGCGGAGTTCTTTTCGACGAAGAACACGGGGCTGATCGAGCAGTTCAAGGCGCTCTCGCCGAACGGCGTGCTGCGCCTGGGCGGCAACACGAGCGAGTTTGGCTGGTTCAAGGCCTCGCCCGACGCGCCCGAGCCTCAGCATCCAGAGACGCGTGTGGTGGAAGGCGAGCCGAAGCCGCAATACTACGCGGTGACGGCTGAAGCGGTACGGAATCTTGCGGGTTTTCTGAAGGCGACGGGATGGACGTGCCTGTATGGAATCGGCATGGGGACGAACACCCCGGAGCGCGCGGCGAACGAAGGCGAGTTCGTGGCGAAGACGCTGGGTGGAAACCTTCAGTACTTCCAGATCGGCAACGAGGCGGACTTGTTCGGCCATCACCTGCGCGACCCGAAGACGTGGAATGCACGGACTTACCTGGACGAGTGGCTGGCGCTTGCGCGGGCGGTGGCTGCGCGGGTTCCGGGAGCGAAGTTCGGCATTCCCGACGTGGCCGGGAACATCGCGTGGCTTACGCAGATCGCCGACTTGTGGGGCTCGATCACGGATCCGCCGCCGGTTACGCGGCTGACGCATCACTATTATTTCGGTGGGCCGGCGACGAATCCGGAAGTGAATATTCCGAACCTGATGAAGCCCGCGACGATGCAGCGCGTGCAGCATACGTGCGACATATCGAATGCGGCGGCAAAGAAGATGGGCGTGCACGTGCGCATGACCGAAGGAAACACGTGCTATCGCGGCGGCAAGCCGGGCGTGTCAGATGTGTTTGCTGCGGCGCTGTGGGCTGCGGACTATTCACTGCTGCTTGCGAGCAACGGCTACTCGGGCGTGAACCTGCACGGCGGGACGGGCAAGTCGGTGGCGAATTCCGTTGGCGGATTCCTGCCGGGCGACGTGATGCTGAAGGACCAGGGCGCGACGCCGGAGCAGATCGCTACGCATCCGCACCCGTTCTACACGCCGATCGGGACTTTCGGCGACAGGTATGAGCTGGAGCCCGTAGCGTATGGGCTGAAGTTTGCGGGGGCGTTTGCGGGGGCGACGTTCGCGGCCGCCGATTTCGCGCAGCAGTTCGCGACGGCCGGGGTGAATGCGACTGCGTATGCCGCGAAGCTTGCGGATGGGGCGCGGTCGGTGATCGTGCTCAACAAGGATCTCGAGAAGGATACCGAGATCACGCTGAATTTCGGCACCGGCGCTAGCGGAACTGTCCGAGTGGAAATGCTGCGTGCGCCCGCGATCGACAGCCGCGAGGCGCGCATCATGCACACGAATGTTGCGGCGAAACTCAAGGATGGGCGGCACACGATTGCGGTTCCGCATGCGAGCGGGGTGAGGGTGACGGTGGGGTGAGCGCGCCGGCGTGGCGATTTACTTGGATTGCGGATCGGGCGGCTGCTTGGGGTCAGGCGGGAGAGCGTAGATCACTTCGCCGGGCTTGGCGTAGTGGAGCTTTTCGCGCGCTTCGTGCTCGATCGCGTCGGGATCGGATTTGAGTTTCTCGACGTGGTCACGCAGGAGGCCGTTCTCCTTCTGCAGGTCGTCGATCTCCTTCTGGAGCTGCTTGTCTTCCTGGCGCTTCTGCTCCCACGCGGAGAGGCCGTGCTTGCCGTTGACCACGTGCCAGCCGAGCAGCAGGGCAAGGCCGATGGCGACGATGGTTCCCGCAGGACGCCACAGGCGCATGGTCCAGCCGAGGGCGCGCTCGTGCATTGCGGCGGGGGCGTGCTGCGCCGGTACCGACTGGTGCGCAGTCGTCTCAGGTTGGATTGGCTGATCGTGCATATCTCCCGTGCCGGCCGGCCAAGGCAGCTTCTGGTCCCTGTTGCCTGACCCCTGTATTTACGACATTACGAACTGCTACGACATGACGAATTGCTCTGCGGCGGTTCGCAACGCCTCCATATCCTTTTCGCTGCGGGCCTCGGTATAGGCGCGAACCACCGGTTCGGTGCCCGACAGACGGTAGCAGACCCACGAGCCGTCGTCGAGAATGAGCTTGAGCCCGTCGGTGCGCACAACCTGCTTTACCTTGCGGCCGCTCAGTTCCTTCGGATCGGCCTTCAATTTTTCAGTGAACCGGGATTTGATCTCCGGGGTCAAGCGGAAGTTCTCGCGAACGGGGTAATAGGAACCAACTTTGGCAAACAGTTCCCGAAGCTGCACGCCGAGGCTCTTGCCGCGGACGGCGACCATCTCGGTGACGAGCAGGCCGGCGATGATGCCGTCTTTCTCCGGCACGTGGCCGCGAATTGTGAGGCCCGCGGACTCCTCGCCGCCGATGGCGATCTTGTCGTCGTTGATGAGCTCGCCGATGTACTTGAAGCCGACGGGGGTTTCGTAGAGCGGAACCTTGTGGTGCTCGGCCAGCGCGTTGACGAGGTTGGTGGTGGCGACGCTCTTCGCGACGCCGTTGCGCCAGCCGCGCGTTTCGACCAGGTAATCAAACAACAGCGCAATGACGTAATTGGGCTGGATGAACGTGCCGTCCTCGTCCACGATGCCGAAGCGGTCTGCGTCGCCGTCGGTGGCGATGCCGATCGCGGCGCCGGTCTGCTTCATTTTTTCCCTGCACTTGTCGAGGAGTTCGCCGTCGGGTTCGGGCGCGTGGCCGCCGAAGAGCACATCGCGATAGTCGTGCACGGTTTCGACGGTGACTCCGGCCTGATGAAGGATGTCGGAGCTATAGCCGCGCCCCGCGCCCCAGAATGGGTCGTACACCACCTTGATGCCGGACTTCGCGATGGCGTTGAGGTTCACGAGCTCGGCGAGCCGCTTGAGGAACGACTCCTTCACGTCGACGGTCTCGAATCCGCCGGCCGGAGGGCTGGCTGAGGGGACCCTGCCGTCTGCGCCGATGCGCGAAATTGCTGCCTCGATCTGCTGCGTGGCTTCGGGAAGGGCGGGCGCGCCGTCAGGCGTGGAGTACTTGATGCCGTTGTACTCCGGCGGATTGTGCGAAGCGGTGAAGTTGATCGAACCCGACGTCTTGAGGGTGCGCACGGCATGCGAGATCGCGGGCGTGGGGGCGACATCCGGGATGATCACCGGCGTGACGCCCGATCCCGAGAGCACGCGCGCGGCGAGATCCACGAAGCTCTCGCCGAGGAAGCGGGGATCGCGGCCCACGAGCACGCGATGAGGCGCGGGCTGAGACTTGACGTACTCGGCGATGCCCGCGACGGCAAGCCGGATGTTTGCCACGGTGAATTCGTCGGCCACGATCGCTCGCCAACCGGAGGTTCCGAACTTGATTGCTGCGCCCATCTTCCTCTCTCCTACACGCGGAAAACCCACGCGCCTGATTTGACAAGCCGCAACGTCCATACTGCAACACCCGGCCCGGCTCGGCAACTTGACATTGTGCAAGGTGGGCCGGGCTGCTCGTACACTGGATGCTGAAACCGCCATGCCGGAAGCCACCCGCACCGCGCGCATCGTTCTCTCCACCGCCGGCAACGCGCGCGAGGCCGGCCGCATTGCACGCACGCTTGTCGAAGAAGGGCTCGCTGCATGCGCGACGATGATTCCGGAGATCGAGTCGATTTACCGTTGGGAAGGCAAGATCGAATCGGCCGCCGAAACTCTGCTGCTGATCAAGACCGAGGAGTGCCAGCTCGCCGCGCTGGAAACGCGCCTGCACGAGTTGCACAGCTACACTACGCCGGAGTTGCTGGTACTCAACGTGGAGGCCGGAAGCCACCCCTATCTTGAATGGCTCACGGCGTCTCTTCGCCGTGCTGGAAACGGCTCTTGATCTGCGTAAAACCCGGCTCCGCGTCCGACTCCTGTGCCGCACCTTGTCTGGTATTCTTTCCGACAGCGGTTTACTCCTGTTTGCTGCCGGAAGGAACCCGGCTTTCACGGCTGCTCCCGATCGCGGCGGGAGCGTGAGTCGAGGGTTCAGCGGATCCGAAAAGCTCGTGGAAGGCGCTCGCCATTTGTTTTGGCGGAGATGAGACTTATGCGCTGGTTGATGGTGGGTTTGCTGGTATCGGTCGCGGCGCTGCTGATCGCCTCGGCAGCGATTGCCCACCACATCTGGCGCGAGCACAGAAAACTGCCCGTCCCACCCGCCGAAGCGGAAAAACCCGGCAAAGCAGACGCGAAACTCGAGGAGGCGCCTTGATTCATCGAACCCCGGCAGCACCATCGGCGGCGATTGCGGCAGATCGCGCGGCAACCCAGACTGCAACCTGGCTGCGCAACATCGGCATTGTGGTTGCGGGCAGCCTGTTCATCGCGGCCTGCGCGCACGTGTCGCTGCCTCTCTACTTCACGCCCGTTCCGTTGTCGATGCAGCCCTTCGCCGTGATGCTGCTTGCGCTACTGCTGGCGCCGCGGCTCGCCGCCGCCACGATGGTGACGTATCTCGTCGAGGGCGCTGCCGGATTGCCGTTTTTCGCGCCGGGCGTGGCGGGAACTGCCGGATTCGCGCATCTCTTCGGGCCGACAGGCGGCTACCTGATTTCTTATCCCTTCGCGGCATTGCTCATCTCGTGGATGTGGCGCCGCAGCCCGCGCACATATGCGTGGGCACTTGCCGCCGCGGCCGCCGGAAGCATCGTGATTCTCGCGGTGGGCGCAACATGGCTCGGTATCCTCACCCATGCTTCGCCGCGCGGCGTTATGGATGTGGCCGTGCTTCCGTTCCTGCCCGGCGACGCGCTGAAGATTGCCGCTGCAACTGGGATAGCCGTTGGCGCCGAGCGCCTGCGCCGCCCGTCCTCGGACGCCAAATCTTAGGGCACGCCAACCTTAGCCACACAAACCCATAGCCTTCGTTGAAAGGACCGTACGACTCCGTGAGTACCCAGCAATCCCAGCGCGCCGCCGCCACCGCCACGCGTGAAATCTCCATCGCCCACAGCCCCGACTCCGACGACGCCTTCATGTTCTACGGCCTGGCCACGAACAAGATCCGCGTGCCGGGCTACAAGTTCTCGCACACGCTCTGCGATATTGAAACGCTCAACCGCCGCGCGCAGAACGAAGCCTTCTACGACGTAACCGCGATCAGCTTTCATGCGTATCCGTATATCCAGGACAACTACGCCCTGATGGGCTGCGGGGGCAGCGTAGGCGAGGGGTACGGGCCCATGGTCGTTTCGAGCAAGAAGATCAAGGCTGCGGACCTGGGCAAGATCAAGATCGCGGTTCCCGGGACGCTGACCACCGCGTTCCTCTCGCTCAAGGTTTTCAATCCTGACATCGAGACTGAAGTTGTGCCGTTCGACCAGATCATCCCGGCCATTCTTGCGGGCAAGTATGAGGCGGGCCTCATCATCCACGAGGGCCAGCTTACGTATTCCTCGAGCGGGCTCTACAAGGTTATCGACCTTGGCGTGTGGTGGCGCGAGACTACGGGCCTTGTGCTGCCGCTGGGTGGCAATGCGATCCGGCGCTCACTCGGCGCGGATGCGCACAGGATCATTTCAAAGGCGCTGCGCGATTCGATCCAACACGCGCTCGATCATCGCGAACAGGCGCTCGAGTACGCGATGCAGTTTGCGCGCGACCTTGATTCGACGCTCGCGAACCGCTTCGTGAGCATGTATGTGAACGAGCGCACGCTCGACTACGGCGCCGACGGGCGTGAGGCGATCCGCAAGCTGCTCGAGTTGGGACACGAGCGGGGGATCATTCCGATCGAGCCGCTGGTGGACTTCGTGGATTGATCAGCGGGCGTAGGTTTCGGGACCGGCTTTTTGTGCGGGTCTCCGCGGGCCAGGGAGAGCGTGGGAGCCATCGCGGACGGGATAGTGAAAACCGCAGGTGCTGAAGCCCAGACCTCTTCCAGGATTGCGGCTTTCGACATGACTGAAGTCATGCCCTGACGCGAATTGGGTCCGGTGAATGAATTATTCGGCGGCCTGGCGAGGGCCGCGCACCCTCTCACTCCGGACGGTTCTCTTCTCTGAAGATTTTCTAATCTCGGCCGATGCATTCCTTAACGAGGTTTGTCCGGGATGCACAGCCGCCCCCAGCCCAAATTTGTCCTGGCATCAGACGATCCGGCATTGCTTGCACGCATTGAGCCTGCGCTTGCGGCCGGCGCGCGCGTACAGGTTGCGCTCTCCGCAAAAGCCGCGCTCGAGGCGGTGTCGGACGAGACCGCGCTCGCGCTTCTCGATGCCGAACTGCCGGGAATGCCGCTTGGACAGCTGCTCGCCGCGGTCCAGACAGATGCCGCGCGCCGATTCCCGATTGTCCTGTTCTCGGACACCGTGTCAGAGGAATCCAAGGATCGGCTTGAAGAGGGCGTCATCGATGATCTCTTCCCGCGCAACATCGCCCTTGATTACCTGCACCTGCGCGTGGCGATGGCCCTGCGCGCGCGAGACCGCGCCGAAGAGCTCGACAGCCTGCGCTCTGAAGTCGTCCAGAACGCGCAGTATGATCGCCTGACCGGCGCTTACACCCGCGACGCGATGCTCGCGCAGCTTTTTCGCGAGACCGACCGAGTGCAGCGCATGAACACTTCGCTGTGCGTGATTCTTTTCGACATTGATGACTTTGGCCACTGGAACATGCGGCTCGGGAACCGGGCCTGCGACGAGTTGCTCAGTCAGGCGGTGAAGCGCGTGAACCGGCTGCTGCGGAGCTACGACATTCTCGCGCGGGTCGGCAAGGACGAGTTCCTCGCGGCGCTGCCCGGCTGCAGCGCAGTGAATGCCGTGCTGCTTACCGAGCGCATCCGCAACGAAGTCTTCGGCGCTCCGTTTCACGTGGAGGGGCGCGCCGTTCGCCTCTCCGCGTGCTTTGGGGTTGCGCCCAGCAAGGGCCGCTCGCCGGTGGTGGTGTTGCGCGAGGCCGAAGAGGCGCTAAGGATGGCGAAGGTGTGCGGCCCCGAGTCGATCCAATGCGCGAGCGACTGCCCGCAGGCCGCGGAAGCTCCGATGGCGTTCCTGGCCCCCGGGCCCGGAGAGGAGTCGCAGGTCTGGTAGCCCGGTGTTTCTCAGCGCGCTGACGCTGCGTGGTCCGCTTCGAGAAACTCCGCGAAGACGACGTTTGAAATCAGCCGGCCTCGCGGTGTCAGGGTGAATCGCCCGTTCTCGTTTGCGAGCAGCCCATCGGCCTGAAGCCGCTGTGCTATGGCCCGTGCGGGCGCGACGGTTCCGCGTCCGAACTCCCGCTCTAACTCGGCCGCGCTTACGCCGGCGTTGGTACGAAGGCCGAGGAACCATGCTTCTTCGTGCTGACGCTCCGGCGAGAGCCACGCGGTCTCCGGCGATTCGCCGCCTGCGAGATACGCCCTCAGGTCGTCGGTTGTTTTGGAGCGGAGGACCATTTTTTCTTCCCGGTCGTGGTCGGCAGCGATCAGCATGGACGATGCGTCGAGGCCGACGCCCAGGTAGGGCCGGCGTTGCCAGTAGCGGAGGTTGTGCCGGGACTCGTATCCGGGGAGCGCGAAATTCGAGATCTCGTACTGCGCGATGCCTGTTGCCTGCAGCTTTGCCACGGCCGTCTCGTACATCTGCGCGATTGCGTCGTCGGTGGGGACCAGCCCGGCGTGATAGCGCGCGCCACCGGCCAACATCTCGCGGCCCAGGCGCGAATCCTCGTCCACCTCAAGCATGTAGACGCTGGCGTGCGGAAGGCCGGTCTCGAGCAGCACATCGAGCGACTCATCCCACGAGGCGAACGTTTGTCCAGCCAACCCGGCGATCAGGTCGATGTTCAGATTCGCGATCCCCGCGGCGCGCAGACGCAGCAGATCGTCCATCACTACCGCGCGACTGTGCAGGCGGCCGCTTTCATGCGCTTCTTTGTCGATGAACGACTGCACGCCCAGGCTCACGCGGTTCACTCCTGCGCGAGCCATCGCCTCGAGCGTGCCCTGAGCGAGCTGGCCTGGGGCGCATTCAACTGTGATCTCGGCGTCCGCATCTACTTCAAACTCAGAACGCAGCGCGGCAAACAGGCGCGCGATCAGCTCGGGCTCGAGCAGCGAAGGGGTTCCTCCGCCGAGGTAGACCGTGTCCACGTTTCGGGGAACGTCTGCGCCCAGCGCGGCGGCCCACTTCCCCGCCCCAGCCAGGTCCTCTACGACGCGGTCAACGTAGCGGGCGTGTTCGCCGGCCGGGTACACTCCGGAAGCAAAGTTGCAATAAGTGCACTTCGAGCGGCAAAAAGGCACGGAAACATAGATTCCCAGCGCCGGATTTGGCATCCATGACATCAAGGGATATTGTTTCACGCCCGTCGATCGGCAGCTCTGCATCAGTTTGGCCTGGCCGCGACACGCCCGGGGTCCATGCCGGATCATAGTTGCAGGAGATTGCCTTTGAAGGTTTGGCCGGTCTTCGGCTTAGTGGTGCTCCAGGTCTTTCTTACACTGGGGCACTGGTTCATCATTCATACAATTGTGAGCTTCTGGAGGCTCGACGCCATCGATTCAACACGCGTGGGAGTCGCGCTCATCGCCCTTTCCTTCACGTTTGTGGTCGCCGCGCTCGTCGGGTTTCGCTACTCCAACCCGCTTGTCATATTCATCTATACGGTGGCCTCGGTCTGGCTCGGCATCGTGAACTATATCTTCTGGGCCGCGTGCCTGTGCTGGCCCGCCGCTTTCATCGTCGGCCTCGTGGACGCGCCGAACCCCGCCGTCCGGCCCGCGATCGCCTCGACGCTCTTCGCCATCGCACTTCTCACGAGCATCTTTGGCCTCGTCAATGCGCAGGCGGTCCGTCTACGCAGGCTCACCATCACGCTGCCCAACATGCCGCCGTCGTGGCGCGGCCGCACCGCGCTCGTCGCGAGCGACCTGCACCTGGGCAACATCAACGGACTGCGCTTCGCCCGCCGCATCGCCGGCATTGCGCGCCGCCTCAACCCGGACATCCTCTTCATCCCCGGCGACCTGTTTGATGGTTCGCACGCCGATCCAAACAAGCTTGCCGGGCCCATATTCGAGCTGGCTCCGCCGGCAGGCATCTACTTCTGCGGCGGCAACCACGAGGACTTCGGCGATCCGGAGGTTTACGAGGCCGCGCTGCGCCGCGCGGGCATCCATGTGCTTCACAATCGCGCGGTCGAAGTCGACGGCGTGTCGGTCATCGGCGTTCCTTATGCAGAGTCCATTTATCCGCTTCGGTTCCGCGCCTTTCTCGAGAGCCTTCACCTCGATCGTGCAAAGCCGAGCATTTTGCTGAATCACGTGCCCAACCGGCTGCCGATCGTTGAGCAGGCCGGCGTCGCGCTGCAACTGTCCGGGCACACGCACGGCGGCCAGCTCTTCCCCTTCACGTATTTCACGCGGCGCGCGTTCGGCAAGTTCACCTATGGACTGCACCGATTCGGCAAGCTGCAGGTGCTCACGTCGAGCGGCGCAGGCACGTGGGGCCCACCCATGCGCGTCGGCTCGGCGCCGGAAGTGGTGCTCATTACGTTTGCGTGACGGGCGCCTCTGGTGTTCCCCGCCCCAGCCGATTTGCCATCCATGCGGGGTACGAGGCTACAATTCAATTCCAACAGAAAACTGCTGATTCTTTGCTGCATTTCACGTGAGTGAAGATGCTTTTCCCCACGTCTGCTATGTTTCGGGCCCGAGAACCGGGACTCAGGCGCGCTCCAGTTCCGCAGAGAGACGCCGATAAACATTTCAGAAGAGGATTTCAAACGAATTTTCGTGGGAATCGCCACGACCCGGGTTGCAACTTGCCGGGTTTACGCATCCCAGTACCCCAGAGGACCGCGACCCGGGAAGTCCGGCCCTCGACCATCGTTCTTCTTTGCAGAGGAGAAGTGCAGTGCCGATGAAGTCCGCAGTATTCCCGTTCGCCCTTGCCTTGCTTACAATCGCGCCGGCTTCCGTTTTGGCAAATGCGGAAACCGCAAGGACATCGTTCAGCGTGTCGGTGATGGTTCTGCCCTATTGCGCGGCTTCCGCATCGCCTATGAGGTTCGGATCGAACCCAGGAAATGCGGCGGGCGCAACCTCGACCGTCTCGGTAAACTGCAACAGCACTACGGATGCTCCTTACAACGTTGGCTTAAGCTCGGACCTCGCGCCCGGCGCTGTGGTGGCAAACCGGATCATGATTGGCCCCGGCTCGGTGCAGCTCAAAAACCTGCCTCGAGCGGAGATGCGCGGGCTCGTTACCTTGGGGCGACCGGTCTCCGTCGAAACTACTGCGCCGAACGGGTTCTCTTCCCAGACGCTGTCTGTGCCGGGCCAGACTCCAGTCGGAAAATCGTCGGTGGACGCCGCATACCCCGACATCATTACCGTGACGGTCACTTATTAAGTAGAGGCGTTCGCGATTCCGCAATTTGCCGCACTACTTACCGCGTTCTAATCGGCTTATAGAAATAAATAACTTATGCAGCGGATCATCCGGAAGCATGGTCTGGAAATCATCCAAAAGGATGATGCAACTGATATTTTGTGCGAGAAAAGTTGCCGCTACGTGACCCCGCTCACAATTCTCGCTCTAACTTCCAGATAACCTCCCTACAAGAGATGAAGAGACATTAGCCGTCATAGGTGTTCGGATGTTAGTGAACATCGAACCGCGAGACCGTGAACGGCAGGGACCTTTTTTTGGAGAGTCGAGACGCGTCGCAAAACCGGGCGCGTTCACGTAGTGGCAGTAAGTGATCGGGAGTTGCGCCCGCCGGGGTGCACTTAATACTCCATGACCCAGCCACGAACTGATCCTTTCTGGCATGGCGTCAGATAGCGTCAATCAAAAACCGTATCAACCATTTGAGATTGGAGCTTCTTCTACCATGAAGAACAGAATCATGTCTTCGGCGATCCTCGCCGCGGCCGGCGTTATGGCGCTCGGCCTTTCTTCGGTTGCCAATGCGGCGACTACGACGACTGCCACCTTCGCCGTCACTGCGAACGTTGCAGCCAACTGCACGATCGCCGCTAACCCGCTGGCATTCGGAAGCTATACCGGTGCGGTGAACAACGCTACCACCACTGTGACTGCCCAGTGCACCAACTCGACGCCGTACAACATCGGCCTCAATGCCGGCACGGCCTCCGGCGCGACCGTCACCTCGCGGCAGATGCAGTTCGGTGCGAACCTGCTGAACTACAAGCTCACCTCGGATAGCGCGCACGCAGTTAACTGGGGCAACACGGTGGGCACTGACACAGTGACCGGCACGGGCTCGGGCGCAGTTCAGACTCTGACCGTTTACGGCCAGATTCCGGCGAGCCAGTTCGTTACGCCTGGCGCTTACAGCGACACGATCACCGCGACGCTGACCTACTAGAGCAGTTTCCGAGTTGCTGTGTTCCGAAACGGGATTCAGCGACCCGGAAACCGATCTAACTGACACGCGTTCCCGAGAGCGCCGCAGCCGGCTTACGCAAAAGTAAGCAGGTTTTCCCGCCAAGGCTGTGGCTGGGAGCCAAACGCAACTTAACAACAAGGGGAATCTTTCCGGAAGGCTTCTCCTCGTGTGCCGCCCGGCGCACGAGGAGGAAATGTCAGATGGATTCCGACTAACCGGGGCCGCGTTTGCGGCCGCGCTGAAGCCTCGTGCGGCTTCAGAAAGGCCGGGCTCTGCCCGGGGAGGTTCAAAAAAGCCACGATGATTTCACGCTTCTCCAAATTTGTAGTTTGCGCGCTTGCCGCCATACCTGCCGTTTTCATGACCGCTCCGCCGGCCAGGGCGCAGGCATTGCAGGTTCTGCCGGTGAATGTTCAGATGGCGCCGGGCCAGCAGGCCGCTACCGTGACGGTGAGCAACCAGGGCGACACCCAGACGGCCGTTCAGATCCGCGCCTACAAGTGGGACCAAAAAGGCGACAGTGACGAGCTCGCGCCCTCGAACGACGTAGTCGTAAGCCCGCCGATCTCGACGATTGCTCCCGGCAGCAGCCAGGTGGTACGCCTCATCCTGCGCCAGCCGCCGCAGGGCCATGAAGAGACCTACCGAATCATTCTCGACCAGATCCCGCCTCCGGCTGAGCCGGGCGTGGTGCACGTGGTGCTGCGCATGTCCATTCCGATCTTCGCCCAGCCTACGTCGCGCGCCGCAGCCGACGTTCAGTTCCACGTCGAGGTCAAGGACGGGAAGACGTACCTGGTGGGAGTGAACGACGGCCAGCGCCATGAAGCGATCCGCGGAATTGAACTGAAGACATGCGATGGCCGCACGCTGAAGGTCGAATCGGGCGCATCGCCGTACATCCTGGCGGGAACGACCCGCCACTGGAAGATTGACGCGCCGGATGCCGCTCCACTACCGAACGGAACCGCGCAATTATCAGCCCACTCCGACGCCGGAGCCATCAATCAGCAGGTGCAGGTTGGTTCATCTCTTTAATCGCGCGCTCAAGGCGGGCAGATGGTTCTGCGCAACAGGACTCATCTTCTGCCTTTTGATCCCCGGCCCTCAGCTGGCACTCGCCGCTGAGCCGGCCGCGGGCGCGCGCGCAGCGGCGGTCGAGCCTGCCGCTGCCACTGGGGCATCGTCGGACCCCGCCAACGGGTCTTCTTCCAGCCTGGCCGACGGCGCCATCGGCGAGGGCGCCCCCGGAAAATCGATCAGCGACGAAACATTGCTGGTGGATGTCCGGATCAACGGTCGTGCCATCGGCAAGATCGGCGAGTTCGTGAAGCGCAACGGCACGCTGATGGTGCGGCCTTCCGAGCTGCGCGATCTCGGCGTGCAGGTTCCCGACTCACTCGTGCTGGGAAGCCGCGACCTGATTGCTATGTCGGACGTGCACGGATTGTCGTTCAATCTCGACGAGAGGAACATGGTGATGAACATCACCGCGGGCGACGACTCCCTGACGCCGACAACGCTGCAGACATTTGGGCAGCACACGGCGTTAACTCATCGCGAGATCGAGAGCGGCACTGGCGTCACGCTCAACTACGACGCGCTCGGCACATTCTCGGGTGGCAAGGCCGGCCTGACGGGCTCAACGGAGCTTCGCGCATTCTCGCGCTTTGGCGTGGCAAGCTCAAACTGGCTGGGTTACGCGGGCGCAACTTCGAACAGCGCCAATGGCCCCACGGCCGTGCGCCTCGATTCTTCGTACCAGTTTGCGGATGCGAATTCGCTGCGCCGCTACACGGTTGGCGACTATATCAATTCCGGCCTATCGTGGACTCGCCCGGTTCGCATGGAAGGCTTTCAGGTCAGGTCCGACTTCAGCATGCGTCCCGACCTGATTACATTTCCGCTTCCCACGGTGAAGGGTTCGACGGCGGTTCCATCCACAGTTGAAGTGCTTGCGGATGGAAACCTCGCGGCTTCGAGCCACGTTGCCGGCGGTCCGTTCCAGGTTCCGCAGCTACCGGTGGTCTCGGGAGCGGGCACAATCTCGATGACAGTGACCAACGCGCTGGGCCAGCAGGTGACCACGACGCAGCCGTTCTACGCCAGCACCGACCTGCTCGCGCCGGGCCTTAAGACCTTTGCGGCGCAGGGCGGAATGGTGCGCCGTAACTGGGGTTCCGTGAGCAACAAGTACGGCAAGTTCGCTGGCGCGGCCATGTATCGGCGAGGAATGACGCCGACGTTCACACTGGAAGGCAGCGCCGAAGGCACCGAGGGCGCAATGCAGGCGGGAGCCGGAGGTGTGAAGCAGATTGGCCATCTTGGCGTGGTGAATTTCGCTGCGGCAGCGAGCGGCGGCTGGGGACACAGCGGTGGGCAGATCACCGCGGGCGCGCAGCGCATCGGCAGGACGCTTAGCCTCGGCGGCTCCGCGACGCTGGCCAGCAGCGACTACCGCGACGTTGCGGCCATGAACGGCGACGGAGTTGCGCGCCAGCAGGTGAGCGCCTTCACGGGGCTGAACCTCAAGCGTTTCGGCACGCTGGGAGCAGTGTACGCAGGCATCGACCGCGATCCTCCCGCCGCTGGCGGCGACTCGGGCTTCCGCGAGGCGCAGCATTCGCGTGTGCTCTCCGGCAACTACTCCTATCAGTTCCACCGCGCTACGATCTACGCTTCGGAGTTCAAGGACTTCTCTGGAAACGGCGGCAGCGGGCTCCAGGTGGGCATCACGATCCCGTTCGGCAGGCGGGCCTCGGCGAGCATCACCGGGACATCCGACGGCACGGCGCAGATGCAGGCGCAGAGGGCTGCCACGCAGGTTGGCGAGTGGGGGTACAACGGGTACGTCTCGGCCGGAAACACCAATCATGCATTCGGCCAGGTGCAGTACAAATCGCCGGTAGGTCTGTTCACGGCGGGCGCGGACGAGAGCTCGGGAGCCGTGTCTGCGCGGCTCGAGGCGCAGGGAGCCGTCTCGCTGACCGACGGAGCCGTGTTCCCATCGAACACGATCTACGACAGCTTCGCGGTTGTGGATACGGGCTCTGTTCCGCATGTGCGCGTGCTGCAGGAAAACCGCGAAGTGGGCAAGACCAACTCTTCGGGCAAGCTGCTGGTGCCTGACATGCGCGCGTTCGACGTGAACCATCTCTCCATCAATCCGACCGACATTCCGCCGGACGTGACGATGGACACCGATGCGCGCGAGATCCGGCCGCAGGACCGCTCGGGAGTCGTGGTCAAGTTCCCGGTGAAGGTGAGCCACGCCGCAATGCTGAAGCTGGTGGACGAAGCGGGTAAGCCGCTCGAGATGGGTGGCGTCGCAAATCTCGCGGGCTCGAGCACGCCTGCTCCCATCGGCTATGACGGCGATGCGTATGTTGCGGACCTCGGCGATCACAACGAGCTTTCCGTCGAGCGCAAGGACGGGAAGCACTGCTCGGTGAGCTTTGCTTACAAGCCGGTCGCCGGCGACATTCCATCGATTGGCCCGCTGCGCTGCGTGGAGAAGGAGGCCCAGCCATGAAACGCGTGTTCATGATCGCGCTGCTGTTTCTGGCTGCATTGGCCGCGAAGCCGGCGGCGGCGAGCTGTACTGCCTACGCGAGCAGCCTTGTATTCGGCAATTACTCCGGCAGCTTGATCGACGTGACTGCCACGGTCACGGTTCAGTGCACCACGGCCAACTCGGCGTTCACTCTTGGCCTCGATCAAGGGCAGCACGGGACAATCACGAACCGGGTGATGTTTGGCGGCTCTGGCGGTTCGAATACGGTGGGATACCAGCTATTCAGCGACTCAGCGCGAACGATCAACTGGGGCAATTCGAGTGGCACCTGGGTCACGGGAACGGCCGCTGTCGCCAACCAGGGCTACACATTCACCGTCTATGGGCGGATGCCTGCAAACGAGAATTCGCCAACGGGAAGTTACACGGATTCCGTCTACATATGGGTCAATGGAATCAACAGCGGGACTTTCAGCATTACCGCGACCGTTGCGCCGAGTTGCTCGATCAGCGCGAACGCGCTCAGCTTTGGGGCCTACACCGGATCGGCGGCGCTCAATTCCACGTCGACCATCTCTGTGACGTGCGCGAATGGTTCCGCTTACAACGTTGGGCTCAACGCAGGAACGGCAACCGGAGCCACCGTGACGACGCGGCAGATGATGAACGGTACGAAGACGCTGAATTACTCGCTCTACTCCGACAGCGGGCGGACGAGGAACTGGGGAAATACTGTCGGCACCGACACTCTGGCGGGAACTGGCAGCGGCGCAGCGCAGACTCTCACTGTGTACGGCACAATTCCGTCGGGGCAGACGCCCGTGCCCGGCTCTTACACCGATACGATCACCGCGACGCTGACCTATTAGCCGGGCGGCTGTCAGTCACTTGATCTCGGCGCTCTCCAGCATCGCGTTGTAGCTCAGCTTCAACCGGTTGAAGTTCGCCTCGGGCGCCACGAAGACCATGAAGATGACGCCGCCGTCCGTCTGTTGCACGGTCACAAGCCAGTCCCGCTCCGGGATCGGCTCGCCGTCTTCGCCGTTGAATGGCGAAGATGAATGAAATATGACGGAGCGGCCATCGTGACCGGACACGGTAGCCGGCTTCGCATCGCCCATCGGGGTCAATCCGTTGGTCTTCTCCATCTGCTGCATCAGGCTCTGCGTCACCTGATCGATGTTCATTCCCTGCACCTGCTGCGCTGTGAAGCCGCCCACGAGCACGCCGTATCCGACGTTGTCGCCCACCATTCCAGCGGCTGGAGCAACGATTACGAATTGCCCCTGTTTTTGCGGCATCTTCACGGTCCAGTTATCAGGCCGGTGCAGCTTCATCAGGCCAATGTCGGTCTGGACCATGTTCTGGCTCGGCGCAATGCTCTCGAGCGGTGGCCCTCCGCTCGCGGCCCCTGAAGAATCTGCCGCAACGGGAGCCGCGGGCTCGCCTCCCTGGTTCGGCGTCCCCGCTCCATTGCCGCGGCGTGAGCGCCGGCCGCCGCCCTCGTTCTGTACCGATGCGTTGCCCGGGCTCGGCCCGGCAGTGTTATTGGCCTGGCTCGGCGCTGGCGCATTGCTTTGATCCGGCGCCGGCGCGTTGCCCTGACTTGGAGCCGGCGAAGTGTTCTGATTTGGAGCCGGTGGGGGAGCGGCGCTGGGCTGGCTCGGCTGCGCCCCCTGCCCCGACTGCGCTCCCTGCGCGATCTCGTCCGCGCTGTACGCCCTGACGCTCATGGCATGCAGGCGCGTCTGCGCGAACTCCGGGCTGTCGCCGCTGAAATTCTTTGCCGGCCACGTGATCATCTCGTTGTGAATCGCCTGGCGGCGGTCGACCTGGCTTGGATGGCTGCTGAGATACGCAGCTGCAGCTTTGCCGCCCTGCGTCTCCAGCGTCTCGAAGAATACGGCCATCGCCTGCGGGTTGTAGCCGGCGGTGTAGAGAATCATGGTGCCCACATAGTCGGCCTGCAGCTCGTCTGCGTGCGTGTAATTCACGACCATTCCCTGGGCCAGAGTGTGGATTCCCATCTGCGCCAGTTGGCCCGCGACGTCTGCCGCGCCGGCCTGGTTGCCCGCGCCTTGCGCCCGGCTCGCGTGCTTGGCCGAGTGCTGCATGACTACGTGCGCCATCTCATGCGCCACCAGGCCGGCGAGCACTGATTCGTTTGCCGCGGACGTGATGGTTCCAAGGCTCAAGAAGATCTGTCCGCCGGGCAGCGCAATCGCATCGACATCCTTCTTTGCCACCACGTGAAAGTCGAACGGCCACGCATATTGCGATGGGACCGCAGCGGCCAGCTTGTTTCCGAGCTGCTGGATGTAGTGGGCCTCTGGGCTGTTGTCGGAGAGCACCGGCATCTGCTGGTTCACGAGCGCCGCGGCTTGAGTGCCCAGCGCCTGTTGGTCGTCGCGCGACATGGCGACCTTGCCGGGGTTGGGAAACGTCTGCGCCGCGGCATGGGTCACAGCGCACGCAAGAATCGCGTACACGAGCAAGGTTGCCGCCGCTCGATTTTGTGTTTTTCCCTGCGCAGATGCCATACCCGGCCCTCCGGCATCGCACATCGTACGTCGCGCGACCGGTCCTTGAAACTGCCAGTTCTTGCAGCAGTTGCCAGACGAGCGAGCGCCGCTGGTCCCGCAATGGCAGGCGTCACGGCCCCGAGGCACGGGAGTAGCAGACATGTGATCCGTGTCGCATCGGCGAGAACCTGTGCCGCGCTAGCATGGATTTTCTCGAGGCTGGAGCGCGGCTCCGCGCCCCGGGGGAGGAACCAAGTGGCCACTCAGACACTGCCCGGAAAAACTGACGTCATTCGCACTCATCGCACCGGCTTCGACCTGCTCCATCATCCCGGCCTCAACAAGGGAACAGCCTTCACCGAGGAGGAGCGCACCACGTTCGCCCTCCACGGCCTGCTGCCTCCGCACATCGGCACCCTCGAAGACCAGCGCGAGCGCCGAAAGGAGGCCCTCAAGCGCGAGACCATCTCCTTTGGCAAGTACGCACTCATGCGCGACCTGCAGGACAGCGACGAAACTCTCTTCTACTCGTTCATCGAGCACAACGTCGAAGAACTCCTGCCGATCGTCTACACGCCCGCCGTTGGCGAAGGCTGCCAGCGCTTCTCCGAGATCTGGCGCAAGCCCCGCGGCCTCTTCCTGAGCTATCCGAACCGCAACATCATCGACCAGGTCCTCTCAAACCCCCGCTACGACGACATCCGCTGCATCGTCGTCAGCGACGGCGAGCGCATCCTCGGCCTTGGCGACCAGGGCGCCGGCGGCATGGGCATCCCCATCGGCAAAATGGCCCTCTACACCGCGCTCGGCGGCATCCCGCCGCACCACTGCCTGCCCATCCTGCTCGACGTCGGCACCGACAACCAGGCTCTTCTCGACAGCCCCATCTACATCGGCTGGCAGCACCATCGCGTCCGCGGCCAGGAGTACCGCGACTTCATCGAAGCCTTCGTGTCGGCGGTGGAGCGCCGCTGGCCCCACATCCTTCTGCAGTGGGAGGACTTCGCCGGCGAGAACGCGCTGGAGATCCTCGCGCGCTATCGCAAGCGACTCTGCACGTTCAACGACGACATCCAGGGCACCGCAGCCGTCACCACGGGCACGTTGCTCGCCGCGGTTCGCGCGACCGGAGTTCCTCTGAAGGACCAGCGCATCGCCATGTTCGGCTCCGGCTCGGCCGGCGTTGGGATCATCGACCTGCTTATCTCCGCGATGAAAGACGACGGGCTCGCCGAGTCCGAGGCGCGGAAGCGCATCTACGCATTCAACCGCCATGGCCTTATGGTCGAAGGCGACCCCGCACTCCGGGCCAGCCAGCTCCCGCTCGCGCGCAGAAGAGAGGACGTCGACGGCTGGCATCTCTCCGGCTCCGGACCGATTTCACTGCTCGACACCGTCCGCAATGCAAAGACCACCGTCCTCGTCGGCGTCTCCGCGCAGGCGGGCGCATTTACCAGGGAGATCGTCCGAGAAGTCGGCCGCAACACCAATCATCCCATCATCTTCCCGCTCTCGAATCCCACTTCAAAATCCGAAGCGGTCCCAGAAGATATCCTCCGCTGGACCGAGGGCCGCGCGCTCGTCGCCACAGGCAGTCCCTTCGCCCCCGTGGAGATCGGCGGCCGCACCATACGCATCTCCCAGTGCAACAACTCCTACATCTTTCCGGGGCTTGCGCTCGGTATTCTCGTCTCGCAGGCGCGCCGCGTCACGGATGCCATGATCATGGCCGCCGCCCGGACTCTCGCATCGCTCTCGCCCGCCGTTGCCGACAGCGCAGCGCCGCTGCTCCCGCCCGTCGCCGACTCGCGCAGTGTCGCTCTCGCCGTGGCCGAGGCCGTGGGCAGAGCCGCCTTCGCGGATGGCGTCTCCACCCTTGGAGACTCGTCTGACCTGAAGCAGGAAATCGAGGATTACGTTTGGGAACCTGTGTACAAACGCTACGAGTACCTCGAAAGTTCTCACTGATCCCGTGCTACAATGTAGAAACGTTGCTACAAGGAGCCGCCGATGGCCGCGACGAACATGACAAGCCGGGAATTCAACCAGGACACGGCCCGCGCCAAGCGCGCCGCGAATCGGGGGCCCGTCTTCATCACCGACCGCGGTCGCCCTGGGCACGTCTTGCTCTCCATGGACGAGTACAACAAACTTGCCGGGAAAAAACAGAACATCATGGATCTGATCGAAATGCCCGGGATAGATCAGATCGATTTCGAGTTCCCCGAAATGAAAGATGAAATGGCCAGGCCGGCGGAATTCGAATGACCTATATCGTCGATACGAACGTTCTCTCTGAAATGCGCAAACGCCAGAAAGCACATCCCGGGGTCCGCCGTTGGGCCGCCAGCGTCGATGCGCGCGATCTATATCTCTCGACGATCACGGTGTATGAATCGGAACTCGGTATCCTAAGGCTTGGGCGGAAGGACCAAAGGCAGGCAAGCGTGCTCCGCGCATGGTTCCATACGCGCATCCTGCCCGCGTTTGCTGACCGCATTCTGCCTGTGGACTCCGCTGTTGCCCTTCGCTGCGCCGGATTACATGTGCCTGATCCCTGCTCGTTGCGCGATTCCCTGATTGCTGCCACGGCACTTGAGCACGGCATGACCATCGTCACTCGAAATGTTCGAGATTTCGAACGCACCGCAGTCCAGTTGGTAAACCCCTGGGAATCCTGATCTGCCCAAAAATCCAGCTTTGCCGGAGCATCCAATTCCCTTCGGGTCACCTTCAGATAGCTGGAGGAGAATACCGAATGAGACCATTGTTCAAAAACCTTGCTGTGGGCGCTTTGGCCCTCTCCTTTTGCGGCGTGCCGTTGATTGCCCAGGATCACCAGGACGCACAGGAGCATCGTGATCAAGATCATCGGGATCAATATGTCCGCCACGACGACTGGAGGAAGGGGCAGCACATTCGCCACGAGGACTGGGATCGCGGGCGCAAAGTGGACGACTGGCACACGCATCACCTGCGGCAGCCGCCACGCGGTTATGAATGGCGCGATATCGATGGACAATATGTGATGGCAAGACCCGATGGAACGATTTACCGGGTAGTCCCACCGCCGCAGTAGCCCGAAGCTCTCACATGAAGCAAGAACCGTAGCGGGGGTCTCCGAACCCCCGCTACGCGATCAAGATTCCGCGAACGGTTCGGCAAATCTGGAAATGCACTGCAGAGAGACTGGGCGAAAACCGGACATGCCCGCCGACTTGCCGGCTTGCAAATCGCGAATCGACGCTGACTCGCTGCTATTTCGGGGCCGCCGGCGGCGGCTGTGCCGGCTGCTGTTCGCTTGATGGCGGCACAATCCCTTTCAAGCGCATGTAAGTCACCATGTTTCCATAGTGCTCGTCGGTGTGCGCGGTATTGAGAGAGAAAACGCCGAGTCGGGCAATGTTGATGCGGCCAAAGAGCTTGACCATCTCGCTGCCCTTGGCATCGGTCATGCCTTCAAACGCCTTGTTGCAGTAGGCAACTGCGTCCTTGACCGCAGCAACGAGGTCCGCCTTGGTCGTCTTCGTCTTTTCGACGCTGCCCTTCGAAGGATTCGCCTCGCCGATGGCCAGCGCGCAGAAATTGAAGTTGGCGTCTGCTTCATGCCCGACGAGCTGGCCAAAGCTGCGAACCTCCGGTGTCGGCTTGAACGAGTAATTCTCTTCAGGCATCTTTTCCGCGGCGCGAACCACATTGTTGCTGAAATTCGCATAGAGGCCCCGTTCGCTCGCCGTGATCGGATTGGCCGGCGGGGCCTGCGGAGCGGTTGGCGCCTGGGGCGCTTGTTGTGCGAGCAGGGTGACAGAAAACATCATCAACCCCGCAAAAACTGCACAGAATTTCACTTTCACGCGAACCCCCATCCCCTCGAAGTCGAGAGAGCCTCAGCATACCAAACCCGGCGTAACTCCACTTCGCGACGGACACGCGCCGCCTGGTCACATTCGGCTCACCACGATCTACGAAGTTCGCTAAGGTTTAGTTCACCGAAGGGCTCCACTATTCAACTGTGCTGGAGAGAGATGACAATGGCACGAATCATCCTTGCCGTCGCACTTGCAGTTCTGCCCGTGGCCGCCGCGGTCGGCTTGCGCGGCGCCGATGCATCGCAGCCCCAAGTTCCCTTCCCTTCCGGCTACCGCGAATGGGTGCACGTAAAGAGCGCCGTGATCGGCCCGGAATTCCCCGCCTACGCCACCGAAGGCGGCATTCACCACATTTACGCGAACAGGACCGCGCTCGCGGGATTCAGCACCGGCACGTTCAATGACGGCTCTATCCTCGTCTATGACTTGTTGTCGTTATCCGAGAAGAATGGCATTGGAACAGAAGGCCCCCGCCGCCGCATCGACATCATGGTCAAGGACAGCAAGCGCTACGCCGCATCCGGCGGGTGGGGCTTCGCCCGCTTCATGGCCGACGACCGCGACCACGACGTCCTCACCTTCGACGCCGCACAATCCTGCTATCAATGCCACCAGTCCCGCAAAGCCCAGGGCTTCGTCTTCAGCGAATTCCGAAGATAACCGCTGTTGCCTTTCTGACCACCAATCACTAACCACTGACCACTGTCTTTAAGCTCTTCCCCCAAACTCCCCCGTCTCCGTGTACACCTTCACCGTCTCGCCCTGTTCGACGAACAACGGCACCTTGATTTCAATTCCGGTCTCCAGCTTCGCCGCCTTCGTCGCCCCGCCTGAAGCCGTATTCCCCCTCGTCCCCGGCTCGGTTGACTCCACCTTCAGCTCCACCAACTGCGGCAGCTCGATCCCGATCGGGTTCCCATTGAATTTATCCAACCGGAGAATCAATCCCTCGGTCATGTAATCCAGCGCGTCCCCCAGCTTCTCCTTCGCCAGCATGATCGTTTCGAACGTTGTCTGGTCCAGGAAGTATGACCCGTCCGCATCGCTATATAAATAGGAAGCCTCCACCGTCTCCAGGTCCGGCTCCCTGAACTTGTCGCTCGCCTTGAACGTCTTGTCGAAGACCGCCCGCGTCAGCAGGTTCCGCATCTTCAGCCGAACCAGCGTCTGGCCGCCGCGCGCCGTCGGCGTCGACACCTCCACGTCAAGGCAGCAAAACGGCGTCCCCTCATGTTCGAAATACATCTTCCGCTTGATATCAATCGCATCGATCAATGAAGCCATCGTTCTCCCCAATCCACTTTGATCGTTCCCCAACCACTGCCCACTAGCAACTAGCCACTAATCACTAGCCACTTAATGAATGGTAAACGCCCCGACGAATCATAAGTTTTGTAAACCCCGCCACTCGCCCCTGCCCAGTCATACAGCCCGGCTGATATATTGGATCGTCCAGCGAAAACGTTTTAGCTTTGGAGATTTTCATGCAACTCTCTCGTGCCACCGTTGCCCTTGCCGCCTTTGCATTTCTCGCGCTCCCAGCGCTCGCCCAGCCCCCGCAGCGCCCGCAGCATCCCACCGGCCCGTGGATGAACACCGCCCTCTCGCCCGACGAGCGCGCCGACCTCGTGATCAAGGAGCTCACTCTCGACGAAAAAATCGCGCTGCTCCACGGCGTCGGCATGCCCACGGACGATCCGGTCACGCCCGAGAACGCCGCCTCTAATCGCGGCGTCGGCTACGTCGTCGGAGTCCCGCGCCTCGGCATCCCCGGCATCGACATGAGCGACGCGGCCTACGGCGTGCGCTCGAGCGGCGTCAACGGCCGCTATTCCACCGCGCTGCCCGCCAACGTCTCCGCCGCGGCCTCATGGGACACCGACGCGGCCTACGAATACGGCAAGCTCATCGGCACCGAGCTCCGCGCGCAGGGCTACAACATGACCCTCGGCGGCGGAGTCGACATTACCCGCGAGCCGCGCAACGGCCGCACCTTCGAGTACCTCGGCGAAGACCCCATCCTCGCCGGAACCCTCGTCGCGCGCCTCATCCAGGGCACGCAGTCCGCGCACGTCATCGGCGACATCAAGCACTACGCCTTCAACGACCAGGAATCCGGCCGCGACTCCGGCAACGCCACCATCGACAAGCGCGCCGCGCACGAGTCCGACCTGCTCGCGTTCGAGATCGGCGTCGAAAAGGGCAACCCCGCCGGCGTCATGTGCTCCTACAACCGCGTCAACGGCGACTTCGCCTGCGAGAACTCCTGGCTCCTCACCGACGTCCTCAAAAAGGACTGGAACTTCCCCGGCTTCGTTCCCTCCGACTGGGGCGGAACTCATTCGACCGAGAAGGCCTCCGCCGCCGGCCTCGACAACGAACAGCCCGGCCACAACTTCTACGCAGACAAGTTCAAGGCCGCCGTCGAAGCCGGCCGCATCCCGCAGTCCGAGCTCGACGAGCACGTCCACCGCATCCTCCGCTCCATGTTCGCCACCGGCGTCATCGACTTTCCCCGCCAGCGCTCCGTTATCGACCCCTTCGCCGGATTTGAAACCTCGCGCAAGATCGAAGAGGGCGGCATCGTCCTGCTCAAGAACAAGGCCGCAGCACTGCCGCTCCACGCGGCCACGATCAAGTCCATCGCCGTCATCGGCGCGCACGCTGACGTGGGCATGATCTCCGGTGGCGGCTCGGCGCAGGTCGACCCCATCGGCGGCAGCGCCATCCTGCCCCCGGGCAAGGGCGCAACCCACTGGATGCAGCAGATCTGGTTCCCCACCTCGCCGCTCAAGGCCATCCAGGCGCGAGCGCCGCACGCCAAGGTCACCTATAACGACGGCGCCAATTCCGCCGCCGCAGCAGCCGCAGCCAAGTCCGCCGACGTCGCCATCGTCTTCGCCTACCAGTGGGAGAGCGAATCGATGGATCTGCCCACGCTAGGCCTGCCCCGGTATAAGGTCGACAGCGACACGGTCGATCAGGACGCCCTCGTCTCCGCCGTCGCCAAGGCCAACCCGCACACCATCGTCGTGCTTGAGACGGGCAGCCCCGCCCTCATGCCGTGGGTCGATCAGCCGGCCGCCATCCTCGAAGCGTGGTACGGCGGGTCAGATGGCGCGAACGCACTCGGCAACATCCTCTTTGGCAGCGTGAACCCGAGCGGCAAGCTGCCCAACACGTTCCCGAAGAGCGACGCCGACCTGCCGCATCCCACCATCTCGAAGCCGCAGCCCGTCGACTGGTCCAAGATGACGCCGGAAAAATACGCCGCCGGCCTGCCCGCCTTCCCCGTCCCCTACGACGAGGGCGTCAAGGTCGGCTACAAGTGGTACGACGCCGAGCACAAGACTGTGCTCTTCCCCTTCGGCTACGGCCTGTCCTATACAAGTTTTGGCTACGGGGGCTTAAAGGTCACGCCGGGGGACACGGTGAAGGTTACGTTCACGCTCTCCAACACCGGCCAGCGCGCCGGAGCCGAGATCGCCGAAGTCTACGCCGCCCTACCCGCCCAGGCGCAGGAACCGCCCAAGCGCCTCGTCGGCTGGAGCAAGGTAGACCTCAAGCCCGGCGAGCACAAGCCCGTCACAGTCGAGATCGAGAAGAAGTACCTTTCCATCTGGGACGAGGACAAGAACGCCTGGTCGCTGCTGCCCGGCGATTACACGATCATGGTCGGCGGCTCGAGCGACAAGCTGACGCTGAAGGCGACGGTGAGTCTGCAATAGAACACTCCCTGGATGGAACCGGGCCCCACGTCAGGGCATGACTTCAGTCGTGCCGAATAGGCCGAAAAATAAGAAGAGTCAGCGGGCGCTTCTCGCCAGAGAAGCGCCCGCAGATTTCGCTCGATACACCCAGAACCACCCTGTGCCGGATCAGTTCCAAAATCCGGGTACCGACGGACATCAGAGGTGCACGCATCCTGCAGTCAATCGCGGGAAGCATGATAAGATTCACGCCATGTCGACGAATTCACTCACCGTCTACATGTTGAAGCCCTCTGGTGATTCAATCGCTATCAACAGGACTATCGCCGTCATTGGCGAGGATGAAGGGCCCTACGTCGTCCTAGTCACGGACCGGGACTATGAATATGACCCCAGCGGACAGAATCAGACCATTGTTTTCAGAGAAAGCTACAGCTCGATCAACGATGCTCGATGTGAGATGGATAAACAGGTCACGCTTTCCCTGAAGGAAGACTTTATTCATAACCGCATGTCTATGATCTGAGCGCATGTTCCTCCTCAGCGCGCCTTTTGCCAGGCAACCCAGGTCCCAGGAGCCCAGTTCGACCGTCTCCGTGGTGCCCAGAATCTCGGTTTTGAGACTCGGTATACGCCGAGTAGCAAAACGGGTAACTTAATACCCGCGAAGCCCGCCAAACTCCGCACTAAACCTTCATGTAGAAAACGAGAATCCTTGCGATTAGACAAAAGTCTTTGCCAACTCGGACCTCTCAAGCACTAACCTTCTTCTACGCCAGCCACGAGTTATCCCTCCAAGCATGGTTGCCCTTCTCCGTATCACCAATCCGACTTTTCCATTCAACGAACGGGTCTCGTGCACCGTCCAGGACACAATCCATAAACAAGCTAAGGAGGAGCGACCTGCCGACGATCTCGCGCTCGGGGCCGAGTGCCGACGGCATGCCTAGAGACCTCCGATAAGCATTCTCCTCAAAAGCGCACATGGCTACGACAAACGGTTCAAACCAGTCTTTTGTTTCAGATCCCTTGGGACAGTCCCCGAAGGCGAGGCGAAGGCCGCGATATACTTGAGCATGGGCGTAGCGGAGCCGGTATCCAAGATCAACCGGAACCCACAGGTCATCCCACCTCTCAGGCCAGTTCTTCGGCTTGTCCTCGATATTCTTGAAAGTGTCTTGCAGCCCCTCATCGGCTCGATACAGTTCAAGCAATCTTGTCTTGAGTTCCCCGGTTATACCCGGTTGCCCGCGCAGTCCTGTCAGGTCTTCGGCTGGGGGCGGTTTTATGACGAGGACCTGAAATCTAGCCCACGCGAGAACACAGTGAGCTAACCTTTCGCGATTCGCCATTAGAGGGTTAAGACTGAGAGAGATCTTCACGACTTCCTCCATCATGAATCCTTCCTGCGCTCGCACAGCCTCACGGGAAAAATCCTTGAGGGTCTCGCGATCCTCCGTCCAGTTCTCTCGAATCAGTCGCGCCCCCATGTCTTGCACTTTTTGAATTGATAGTGTCACTTGGGCAGTTTGGGCCCTGTTATTCGGCAAGTTGGACATTGAATTAACTCCGAGCGTTTCAGGTGGTAGCTGTTTTTTTCTGATGCGCGTGAAATAGATAAAGGCGGCCATTCCAAAGAACAGAAGGCAGCCCCAAAAGGCGTTGGGCACGCCTGCAGCAAGGCCAAAGAAAAGCCAGAACACTCCGCCAATCACCAAAATCGCGAAGTATACCTTGACTGGCATCATTACCCACATTTCGCCCTCCTTCTGGCACACGTGGGAGCTGCCGCGCCGCGCTCCAGATCTGCGTTCTGTTCAACTTACCTCGCTGACGTTAGATATTCGACTGGCATTATTTATCGTGGTCCTCGGGACCTGCAGGCGGGTGGCCCCGGTCCCGATGATCGTTCCAAACCACAGTGACGGTGCCCCCGGTCCCTCGCCTTTGGGGACCGGGGACGGTGGGCGCATACTCGCCCCCAAGCTCAATTATTCTCGGAATATGAAGGGCCAGCGAATCCGTTACCAGCAAACGGGAGAGTTTCATTTCCTGACCTTCAGTTGTTATCGCCGCCAAACGTACTTCTCCGCGTCCGCGTCCAAGGAACTCTTTGAAGATGCGCTGGAGCGCGTCCGCCGCCGCTATCTCTTCGTGGTTGCCGGTTACGTTGTCATGCCAGAACATGTGCATCTTCTGGTCAACGAGCCCCGGCGAGCGCTCTTATCCAAGGCGATCCAGGCCCTCAAGCTGTCCGTCTCGCTGCGCAGCCGCAAAGGGCCCTTCTGGCAGGCTCACTATTACGATTTCAACGTAAACGCGCACGAGAAGTTCGTGGAGAAGTTGCGTTACATCCATCGCAACCCGGTCAAGCGCGGTCTTGTTGCCAAGCCCGAAGAGTGGCTGTGGTCGAGTTTTCGCCATTACCAGACGGGCATTCGCGGGACGGTGGAGATCGAATCGGAGTGGACTGCCCGCGAGAGGGGATGGGAATTGCCCGAATGGATGCGCGATACTCGGTCGGAATCCTCGAAATCCCCGGTCCCCAAAGGCGAGGGACCGGGGGCACCCTCACGATGATTTGAAACGATCGTCGGATACCTGTCAGTTACGATACCCACTTCTTTCGAGCTTCAAGGGCCGCGTCGCGAAATGCCGCATGCAACGGATCAAAGGCCGGGTGCGACATCTTTTCCACAGCGGGCGTAGCATTCTCCGGCGCGCCCGGCCCGTATGGCGGCTGCGGGGCATATTCCAGAGCCAGCGTAAGGAACCGCGCATAGTCCTCGCCCCGCAATTCCGCGGCGACGCGAAGGCCGAAATCAATTCCCGCCGTGATGCCGCCGGCAGTAATGCGGTTACGGTCCTGCACGACACGGTTGACGACAAGTTCCGCTCCAAGCTGCGGCAGAAGGTCACGCACCGACCAGTGCGACGTGGCTTTGTATCCGCGCAGCAGGCCGGCGGCGCCGAGAACCATGGATCCTGTGCACACGCTCGTCACGTACTTGGCGGTCCGTGCATGCTGCGCCAGGAAATCGAGGGTTTCGCCGTCCGTCATGAGCGCCACGGCGCCATCGCTGCCGCCCCCTACAAACAGAACCTCCAAAGGATCGGCGCAATCCGCAAAGGTTTTGGACGGCCGGATGCTGATGCCAGTGTCGCTTCTCACCAGGTCCTTCGTCTTGGCGACAAGCTCCACGTTGACTCCCGGGAGATAGCCAAATACCTGCTGCGGACCGATCAGATCGAGCGCTGTCATGCCCGGATAAATCAGCATGGCGATTTCTGCCGGCTTCTGCGGCATGGAATGCTGCTCGCCGCTCGTGTCGTGAGCCTGCTGCTGCGCAACGGCCATCCTGGCGATGGCCGCGCTCAATGCCGCGGCGCATAACTGCTGACTGAATTCTCGTCGGTTCATATCAACGCCTTCCTGTGCCTTACTTCGGCGTGCAGTACGGTCACGGCCAATTCCACCTTCGCCAGAGCACCGGCAAAGACCGCAGCCACTCCACAGCGGTCAGTGCTCCATGGGCGGGGCTGGGGTGCCGTCGGACCAGTTATGAACCACTACCATGAAGGTTGTCACTCGCGATTGCGGATCGTGGTTCGCGATCACCGGTGAGCCGGGCAGATTGGCTCCCCAGGCCTTCTCCGCGTCGCCCGCGGCGTAGAACATTACGTGCGAGTGCCAGCTGTGGACCCCATCGTTGAGGTACTGTTCCTTCGACATCATGTAGCACATCGCTCCGGGCGCCACCGCCGGCAATTCCCCGCCATCCAGGGCTGCGGCGATCGCCTGCGCAATTTCCGCCTTCGACTTGCCTGCCAGCACCAGGCGCGTCTTCATCAGGTAGATCGGCACAATGCTCGCGGCCGCCGCGGCATTGAAGCAATTGGGGGCGCGGTCCTTCGGATTCCAGAATTCCGAGTTGTCCGTGTCATGCGCCCAAGACCGCTCCACATAACAGACAAAGCCATTCTTGCCTTGCACGGCAGTCGTGTATCCCTGCGGCCCCAGCACCATCACGGTTGCGCCGTCCGACACCGAGGCCGGCGCAGCGCTGCGCGCCAGCGCGATCTCCGCAGCCTGGTCCGCAATCAGGTACTGATCCAGGGGAGCCATGGCCGGATAGGGATCCGCCGCCGCTCGCGCCTGCTGGATGGCTCCCGGCACAACCGCCAGGGCCAGGAATAGAAAAACGAAGGACTTTACGGAATTTCGCATGCGATTCCCCCAGTCTTGGTTGGTGTTTACTATACAGACCAGTTGGTATGTTGTAAAGCACCAGTCCCGGTGATGATAACCTTCCGGGTTCACGCCTTTTCTTTTTCCTCGCACTCCGCGCAATCAAATCCAACCCACGAATACGATAGCTTCATACTCCTGTCAGGACCTCAAGTGAAAACCCGCCTCCACGGCCTCGACACCCTCCGCAGCGCGGCAATCCTCGCCGTCATCGTCTACCACGTGCTGGATTTCGGCGGCGGCAACAAACTGCCTGCATGGCTCGAGTCCATTGCGCAGTTCGGTTGGATGGGCGTCGACCTCTTTTTCGTCCTCAGCGGTTTCCTGATCGGCTCGCAACTGCTCCGGCCCTGTCTTCGCGGCGAAACGCCGAGCCTGCTCGGCTTCTACCGCAACCGCGCCTACCGCATCCTGCCCGCCTATCTTGCGGTTCTGGCCCTCTACGAGTGGATGCCAGCCTGGCGAGAGTCATCCTCCCTCGCCCCCGCCTGGGCCTTCCTCACCTTCACGGCGAACTTCGTCATCGTCCCGTTCGACGCGCACGCCTTTTCGCACGCGTGGTCCCTCTGCGTGGAGGAACACTTCTACCTCGCGCTCCCGCTGATCGTTATCGTCATGATTCGGCGCCCGTCCGCGCGTAAGACCATAACCGTCCTTGCCGCATTCATCGCAATCGGCATCGGGATGCGTGCCTTCGTGCTGTTCCACTCGCTGCGCCCGCTCGCCGATGCAGGCCAGATCTTCGGCGGCCATTACCTCGGCCTCATCTACTACGCCACGTATTGCCACTTCGACGGCCTGCTCGCCGGCATCCTCCTCGCCATTCTCAAATCCTTCCGCCCCGAATGGTGGGCCCGCTTCGCCCGCCGCGGCCACCTGCAAACGCTCGCCGCCCTCGCCCTCATCGTCGGTTGCCTTCCCCTGTTCAGGTATCGCTATGAATCTGTCACCGGCATCACCGCAGTCGGCGACGTGATCGGATTCCCTGTGCTCTCCCTCGGTCTGGGCCTCCTCGTAGCCTCCGCCCTTAGCGACAACGGCCTCCTCAGCCGCTTCCGCGTCCCCGGCGCAAAGCTCGTCGCGACCCTCGCCTACAGCCTCTACCTGACCCAGAAGGAGATGATCCACCTGGTCAGCGACTGGTTCCCCAGTCTGGAGTCGCGCGGCGGCTGGCGATGGCTTCTCGTCTATGCGCTTTGCTCATTTGCTGTCGCCGCCGCGCTCTATCTTTTCGTCGAGCGGCCGTTCCTGCTTCTGCGCGACCGTCGCCGAGAGCAGCCGGCCCGGCTCGAACTTCAGCCCGCCCGGACTGAAACTGAGGGTTGACGGAAATCAGCTAGCGCGGCACAGCCTGAGTTCCTGCGATATTGAACTCCGCGGATTTGACTTCGTGCGCGGCGTCGCCATCGGGTTGGCTGCCGCCTATGCTGATGCGATAGCTGCCGGGGGTGACGGCGCGGTCGCCCTTGTCGTCTACCTGCGAGAGAGTGCGCGCATCGAGATGGAAGACGAGATGCCGTATTTCTTTCGGGTTGAGATGGACGCGCTCGAATCCAACCAGCTCGACGCGCGGCGATAAGTCATTCGACGGCGGCGTGAGATACAGCTCCGCAACCTCGTCGCCCGGGAACTGCCCGATGTTGGTTACGTCGGCCTCGACGGTGAGCGGCGCGCCCGCTTTGAGCGACTGTGCCGACAGCCTGACGTGCCCGTAAGCGAACTCGGTGTAGCTGAGCCCGTCGCCGAACGCATAGAGCGGCTTGCTCTTGAAGTAGCGATAGGTGCGGTTCGCCATCGAGTAATCGTCAAACAGCGGAAGCTGATCGACGCCGGTGTAGAAGGTGACCGGCAGCCTCCCGGCGGGGTTGTTTTTGCCGGAGAGCGTTTCCGCGATGGCCTGCCCGCCGGACTGGCCCGGATACCACGCCTCCATGATGGCGCGTGCATTCTGCTGCGCCCAGTTGACTGCGAGCGCGCTGCCGTTGAGAAGCACTACGACGATCGGCTTGCCCGTCTTCGCGACAGCTTCAAGCAGTTGCTGCTGCACGTCAGGCAGATCGATCGCTGTGCGGTCTCCGCCGCTGAAGCCTTTCGCATTGACGCGCATCTCTTCGCCCTCGAGGCGCGCGGTGAGGCCGACGAAGGCGACGACCACATCCGCCTTTTGCGCGGCGGCGACGGCCTGCTGCTGCAGAAGCTCGGCGCTCGGAGTCCACTCGAGCGAGATGCCGCTGCCGGGGATTCGCCCTGTCTGAACGTACTCGATGCGCAACTCGTGCGGCCGCGTATCAGTGAATGGAATGGAGAACCGCTGGATGCCGCCGAAGTTGCGCCCGCTTGGAGGGAGCCGCGTTCCTGCCTGGTTCGCCGGCGCCGAAAGATCGACCGGCTTACGGTCGACATAGACCGCAAACTTCAGCTTGCCGCCGCAGGGATAGCAGATGGGCAGGCGGAACTGGAAGTTCAGGGTTTCGGCCACGGGCGCGCTGATCGCGCCGTTCCAGCGAATGGCGAAGGCCTGCGTGGAGGTATCCGTCGGCTCGGCGGGATTGGCAAAGGCCCAGTCGAAGTCGAGTTCCTTGTCAATGCGCACCATGACGGCCGGCTTGTCGAAGCTGGGTTGCGCGAAGTATTCGCCCTGCAGGCCCTCCACTGCCGAATCGGTTGCCGCGTGCAGCATGGTGCGCGGGACGGGGAGCTCTCCGTCGGCGACATAGGGCGCACCCTGCGCGTAGAGCACGTGCGGGCGGCCGAACTCGTTGACGATTCCGTCGATTGGCAGGATGGGGTGGAGCGGGATTGCGTTGTAATTGCCTTCGAGCGCGATGCGCGATGTGGCGAGGGGACCGACGACGGCGACGGTCTTCTTCTGCTTTGGATCGAGCGGCAGGAGATGATCTGCGTTCTTGAGCAGCACCATGGACTCACGCGAGGCACGGAGGGCGAGAGCGGTGTTTTCCGGCGAATCGACCACGCTGAAGGGAATCGTCGAGAACGGCACGCGAGCCGGCGGATCGAACATGCCGAGCCTCATGCGCGCGGTGAAGAGGCGTTTGACGGACACGTCGACCTGCGCTTCGGTGATGAGGTTCTGATGAACCGCGTCAGTGAGGGCACGATAGGCAGCGCCACAATCGAGATCGGTTCCGGCGATGACTCCGGCTGCGGAGCCGTGCGGGTGGTCGGCGGAGTAGTGATGGCCGTGGGGCTGGCTGAAGTCATCAATGGCGTCGCAGTCGGAGACGACGTAGCCCTGGAAGCGCCAGTCGCCGCGGAGGATATCGCCGAGCAGCATTTTGCTCGCGCAGGCGGGGTCTTTATCGATGGCGTTGTAGGCGCACATGATGGAGTCCGCCTTGCCCTCGGTGATGGTGGCGCGAAAGGCCGGGAGGTAGGTGTCCCACAGGTCGTGCTCGCTGGGGTCGACGTCGGCCTCGTGGCGCGTGGACTCGGGGCCGCTGTGCACCGCGTAATGCTTGGGCGTGGCGATGGCGCGAAGGTACTTCGGGTCGTCGCCCTGGATGCCTTTGACAAAGGCGGTGCCGAGGCGGGCGGTTAGGAAGGGGTCTTCGCCGTAGGTCTCCTGGCCGCGCCCCCAGCGGGGATCGCGAAAGATGTTGATGTTGGGCGACCAGATGGTAAGACCGAAGTATCGATCGTGGTTATCGTGGCGGAGGGCGTCGTTGTATTTTGCGCGCGCCTCGGTTGAGACGACGGCGCCGATTGAATGAACAAGCGGCGCGTCCCAGGTAGCGGCGTTGCCGATCGCCTGCGGAAACATCGTGGCGAATCCGGAACGCGCAATGCCGTGCAGGCCCTCGTTCCACCAGTTATAGGCGGGGATATCGAGGCGGGGAATGGCCGCGGCACGATCGATCATCTGCGACACTTTTTCTTCAAGCGTGAGCCGGGAGACAAGATCGTCGACGCGCTTTTCGACTGGCAGCGCCGGGTTGCGGAAGGGCATTGCAGCGGCGGCCTTGACCTGGTCGGCGGTGGGGGCGGCTTGAGGCGCGGGCGCCTGGGCAATGGCTGCGAGTGAGGACACGACGGCGAGTGCCGCGACGGCAATTTGACAACGCATCAGGTGGCTCCGGAAGTTCGATCGACGTTCAATCGAATCGAGTTCGCTAAATCAATTTATCGGTCCCGGCGTGCTGAATTCAATCGAAAACCGCAACAAACGACGCCTGATAAACCGCCGCAAATTAATCCTGCAAAAACGCCGCATCGCACAAACAAGCAGCCTCTGCGCCCCGCAAGGCGATTCGCTGTTGTGCACTGAACTACCACGAAAGTCACAGATTCCGGGCAGTGGCGAATCTGCTACCTTCTTAGTAACAATGAGCAGTATCGGCAGAGTGGCGCGGTGTGTGGGCCTGCGTCTGATTGTCGGGGGGCCGGCCTTTATCGCGTGTGGACTATTCGTCGGTGCGCAACAGGTTTCGCCGCCTTCCGGCCAATCCGGACAGCAGCAGCCCGGCGCAGGGGCGCAGGTTCGCACCGGCACCAGCAGCGGACTCGATGCCGAATTGCGCATCCAAAATCTGCTTGCCGACCATCAGTATTTTCGCGTCGCCGATGAGCTTGACCAGCTCCCGGTCGAGCAGGCGCAGTTCTACCGCGGCATTCTAGCCAATCGCGATAACGATCCGGCGCAGTCGATCAAGCTGCTGAAGCCGCTGGCGGACAAGATCGCGGCGAACGGCGATCCGGTGCACGAGAACCTGCTGCGCAAGGCCCTCGCCGAGGACTACCTGCGCGAAGGTGATTGGGCCAACGCCGCGAAGGCTTACGCGACCCTTGAGAGCCGGCTCGGAGGCAAGCTCAGCGCCGACGAGCAGGACGAGATCGAGATGCCGCTCAAGATGCTGCCGCTGGCCGCCGCCAATCCGCCGATGACGGTTGATGCTTGCGACCCATTCGTAATGCAGGTGAGCAAGGATCCGCTGGGCCTCACCGACATTCCCGTTTTCGTGGATGCGCTGCCGCAGAGCTGGATGCTCGACCCCACCGCGCCGTTCAATTTGATTGCACGCTCCGCGGCGCGCGAAGTGGGACTCAAGGTGTCGGACGAGGCCGTCACTATTCGCACCTTGACGGGCAAGCCCATGCGGGTGCACATGACGGTGATCCCGCGCTTCACCATTGCGGGCCGGCTGACCCTGCGCAACATGACCGCATTCGTCTTCGAAGACGCGGACTACTTCTTTCCCAAGACGCGGTACCAGGTGGAGGGCGTGCTTGGATACGCGGCGCTCGAGGCGCTCGGAAGCGTGAAGATCACCGCCGACGCGACGATCGAAGTAATCCCCGGCAAGGCGCTTCCTGATCCGAATGACCCTCCCGATCCGAAGAAGGATCCAGCCGGCGGGCGCTTCTTTCTTGACGGCGACCAGGTAATTGTCGCGATGGGCAGCCCCGGCAATGAGCGCATGTTCGCTGTGGACGCCGGGGGCCAGCAAAGCTATCTCACGTCGCGCTGGTACGACGAGCACGCGACGGATTTCACCGGCCAGAAGCCGCAGATGTATTCGCTCCCGGGAATGCCGTCCCTCGCGCCGGGGCCGGCGTACGTGACCGAAACGCTGCCTCTCGACGTCGGAGGCACCACCGTTCACGCCCATTACGTCCCCGTGCTCACACAGCCGCTCGGCTCCGCGGCGCTTGACGATGTGTACGGGGTCCTCGGCGTCGACGTGCTCGATCAATTGCGCAGCTACACCTTTGACTACCGCACGATGCGCTTCAGCGTCTCGCCGGAGTAGGCTGCACGCTACTCCTCTGCTGTCATCCGCAAGACCAGATCATGCCAGCGGCAGCCGAACAGTAGCGCGGGCACCATCGCCATCGTCACGATTCAGAAGGCGGATCTCGCCGCCGTGCGCGCGCGCGATTTGCTGCGCCAGCGCCAGGCCCACTCCGCTCCCTTTTGGCTTAGTGGTGTAGAACGGGACGAAGAGGTTCTCTGTATTTGCGATCCCCATTCCCGTGTCCTCGATCGTCACTGTTGCCGCGGCATCCGCAACTCTCCAGGTCACCCGCACCGCTTGCGCGTGATTTGCCAGCGTGGCGTCCACGGCGTTGGCGAGAAGATTGATGAACATCTGTTCGAGCTGGTCGGGATCCGCGATGAGAGTAACCGCCGGACCATGGTCGAATTCGATCTGCAGGCGCTGCTCCAGCAGCACAATCTGTTCAAGCAATGGCCCCAGCGCGACCGCCTTGAGATGCGGCGGGGGCAACTGCGCCAGCAGCCGATACGACTGCACGAAACGATGCAGAGCATCCGCGCGGCTTTCAACCACGCCGAGCCCGCGACGAAAATCGCGCAGCAGTTCCTCCTCGCCTTCCATTGCGTCCACGCGAGCCAGCAAGCTGCCCGCGATGGACTTGATCGGCGCGAGCGAATTCGATAGCTCGTGCCCCAGCACGCGGATGAGCCTCTTCCACGCGGCCTGCTCCTCTTCCTGCAAAGGCAGGCTCACATCGGCAAGCAGCAGCAGAGTGTGCGGGATGCCTTCCTGGCGAAACGTCGTCTTGCGCAGCAGCCACCGCGTGGACGTGCTTTTGAAGGAGTGGATCGACTGGTCCGGGGATTGAAGCAATTCCGCGAGTCCCAGTTCCGCTGCCGAGTGACCGAAGCAACGTGCGTAGGGACGGTTCAACAATTGCGTGCCCGCGTTATTCACGAGCTGCAGCACGTTTTCGCGATCGAATGCGAACAATGGCGCGAGCATCACCTCAAGAATGCGCGCCAGCAACGCCGTCGCTTCAAGCGAGCGCACGCGCTGGCGCTGCAATAGATCCGCGAGGGCATTCACTTCGGTTGCAAGCTCTCCAAGCGAGTCTCGCGAACCGGCTCCGCGCGCGCGGAAGGAGTAGTCTCCCTCGCGCAATGACGCCACCACGTTCGACAGAGTCTGCAGCGGCCGCACGAGTGACTCAATCAGCGCGGCCGCCATTAGGAGCAGGTAGAGAAACAGGCAGCACGCGATCAGCAGGCCGGGCGCCGTGCCGATCTTCTCGCGATACAGCAGAATCGCCGCAAACACCAGCCCTGGAAGCGAAAGCCAGAAGCAGTAGAGCCACGCTTTGCGCACGGCAGAGCGTGTATGCCGCCGGCGCACTCCCCTTTCATAGGCCATATTTCTCGATTCGGCGATAAAGGGCCGCGCGGCTCAGCCCTAGTGCATCCGCGGCCTGGGATATGTTTCCGTCGCATCGCCTGAGAACTTTGCGGATCAGCAACGACTCCACTTCCTCGATGCCCAGATTGTCAAAGCCCTGCGTCGAAGGCCGCGCCGCGGTGATCGCGAGGTTCGATGCGTCGATTTCTTCGCCGCGGCACAGCAGCACCGCGCGCTCCACCGCGTGCTCGAGTTCGCGAACGTTGCCGGGCCACGCGTACTGCATCATCTGCTGCATCGCGGCCGTCGAAAACCCCGTGACCTGCTTGCGGTAGCGCGTGCGGTTGCGATTGAGGAAATGGATCGCCAGCAGCGGAATGTCTTCGCGGCGTTCGCGCAGCGCGGGGAGATGAATCTCAACGGTATTCAGGCGGAACAGCAGGTCTTCGCGGAAATTGCCGGCGGTCGCTTCCTCGTGCACGTTCGCGTTGGTTGCGGACAACACACGCACGTCCACGCGCCTTGTCTGCGACGAACCCACGCGCTCCAGTTCGCCGGTTTCGAGCACCCTGAGGAGTTTCGCCTGCTGGCGCAGAGGAACGTTGGCAATCTCGTCGAGAAACAGGGTGCCGTTGTTCGCGAGCTCAAATCGGCCGATGCGATCGGTGCGCGCATCGGTGAAGGCGCCCTTCACGTGGCCGAAGATCTCGCTCTCAAATGTGCCTTCGGGTAGGCCGCCGGCGTTCACGGCCACCAGCGGCATGCGCGCGCGCGGCGAGGCGGCATGCAAGAGCTTGGCCACGATCTCCTTGCCGGTGCCATGTTCGCCCGTGATGAGGACGTTCGCGTCGGACGGCCCCACCTGCGCGATCAGTTCCAGGACCGGTTGCATCGACGGCGCGCCGGCCACAAATTCCGGCATGCCGTCGGCGCGGAGCAGGCGGTTTTCGAGCTCAAGCTGACGTGCGCGGCGCAACGCCTGGTGCAATTCGGCGTGAACTTTCACCAGGCTGATGAGGCGCTCATTTTCCCAGGGCTTCTGGATGAAGTCGCGAGCCCCACGCTTCATGCTTTCGACGGCAAGATCGATATTGCCCCAGGCGGTCATCACGATGACAGGCAGGCGCGAATCGATCTCCTGGATGCGCGCGAGCAGGTCGAGCCCTTCATGACCTGAAGTGGTATCGCGCGTGTAATTCAGGTCGATCAGCAGCACGTCGTAGTCGGCCTGCCCCAGCGCCTCGAGCGCCAGTTGCGGCGAGCGCACGCAGTCCACTGAAATCCCCTGCGGAGACAACAGCAATTCCACCGCCTCGAGAATGTGCGGCTGGTCGTCGGCGACCAGCACCTTTATCTTTGGCTGCTTACTCGGAATGACTTGCCTCCACTGCTACGTTTTCGTGCACCCAATCGAGATTCATCGCCCTGTTAAGGGCGCTGGTCACCAGCAAGTCTACGGTCAATGCGTCACCACGCCCGACTTCGCATCGTCAATTGAGACTCCTGTCCGATCCAGAGTTGTCCCGGTGGCGCGATCGATATCCACCTTGGCTTTTTCAAACTGAGACTGTGCCAGTACCAGGGCGGATTCCGCCACGCCAAGATCGTGCTGCGCAAGCAGAGTGTCGGAGCTCGACTTGGCGCCAAGCTTCTGTTCCTGCGCCGTCACGTCAAACGTATGCTGCGCCAGGTCGCGAGCCTTCTGCGCGGAATTGACACGAGCCTCGGCCTGTTGCAATGCGAACTGCGAGTTGCGCACGTCGAAGCGGATGGTCTTTTTCTGCTCCTCGAAGTTGATCTGCCTCTGCCTGTATTCGAGCACAGCGCGGAACTGGTCGGCCTTGGCCTGGCGGTTGCGCAGGTTGATTTGAAGGTTCATTCCGAATTGGTATTCGGGCGAAGAGTAGTTGAATGTATTCGCAAACATGTCACTGAATCCCGGAGGAAGAATGGAAGCGCACTGTCCGGGGGAGAGGTCGCAGCTCAGGTTCTTGGGGCCGGCAGTGCCCGTACCCCCGATCAGGCCGTAGACATACAGGGTCGGCAGCAGCTCGCTGCGGATGGATTTGAGGCTCGATTGGGCGTTCTCCATCGCGAGCTCGTCCTCCCTGACGTCGGGACGGTTCTTTTCGGCCTCCGCGATGAGATCGCTGATGGGTTTCGAGGCATTGGGATCAGGCGAACCGGCCTTGTCGAGCGGGACCACCGGCATCTCGGCAATTGTCGGATCGTCCATCTTCGTGATGGCGTTCTTGATCAGGAGTTCATTCAATCGCAGAGTGGCGCGCGCGACCGTGAGATCCCCTTCGCTGGTCGCAACGTCAGACTGGTCCTTCGTAACCTGCATGGATGGAATGGCGCCGAGTTGAAGCTGCTTCTGATCGTCGGAAAGGGTCTTCTGAGCGAAGGAGAGCAAGTTCTCCTTTATCTGCTCGTCGTGGTAGGCACTGGCGAGATCCCAGTAAATGGACTCGACCTGGGTAATGGTGGCGATCGTCTGGGCGCGAAACGCGAGGTCGGTGATCTGCGCATTCTTCCTGGCGATATGCATGTAGCGCTCGTTGGTGGCCAGGCCGAAACCTGCCAGCAGTTGCTGGGAGATGGTCAATTGAAACTGTGATTGGAGAGTGGGATTGATGGCCTCATAGGGACTGTTGTTTGCGAAGCGCTGGCCCTCGTAATAGAGGTTGACGCCTGTGCCGAGCGGAAAGCTCTGCGAGTAATTCCCGATCGCCTGGATGGTGTTCTGCTCGAACCTCGGAACACCCACCTGGAAGACGTTGCCCTCTTCGGTGATGCTGTGATCGACATATCCCCTGAATCCCACGAAGGGATCAAACGAGGCTACCGCAGTGCCGGCACCGAGCGTGGACTGGACGATGCCGCCTGCGCCTGCAGCTGCTCCCCCGGAACTCGCGCCTCCGCCAGTCGTGGCGCCGCCGGAGAAGCCGCCTTGCGTGGACGACTGCACCACGCCCGTATTGACTCCCTGGGCGAGGGCGCCGGCCTTGGTGCGCGCTATGTCAGTTTGCGCGATGGGAAAGTTGTACCGGAAGTAGGCGAGGTCGAGGTTGTTCTCGATCGCCAGCGCGATGACATCCTGCAACGAGATGTAGAGCTTTCCATCGCGGATGAGACTCTCAAGGCGTGGCGAGTTGTTGAGATCGAGCGGCGGCGCATCGCTGGGGAAGTATGGCGAAAACGGCTTGTGCGAGTGCGGCAGCTCCACATGAAATGCCTTCGGCGGAGCAAAGGATTGCTGCTGCGCCTGCTGCGCTTGCTGCGCCAGCGTCGGCGTCGCTGCCGGCTGCGCATTCGACGTCGCCGGTGCTTCGGGCGCCTGCGCGGCGCCGGCAGCAGGCTGCCCCTGCGTCTGCGTGTTCTGCGCCGGAGCCGGGGAGCCGGATCCCGCAGGCTCGGTTGCGAACGCAAGGTTTGCCTGCACGAGAAGAATGGCAACCGCTGCCTGAAAGTGTTTGCGGATGAGAGAAAACGAACTACGATTCATGGATCCCTTTCGAAAAGCAGACAAATGCGAACGACTCACTTGGCCCCCGTTGCGGCTTCCTGCACGGCAAAATCGCGGGTAAGCCATCCGTCATGGAGTTCGAGGATTCGCGAACCATAGCGTGCGTTCTCCTCCGAGTGCGTAACCTGAACGATGGTCGTGCCGTGGCGATTGAGCTCGCGGAAAAGCTCCATGATCTCGCGCGCCTGCGTGGAATGCAGGTTGCCGGTGGGCTCATCGGCCAGCAGCAGCGACGGAGCGTGCACCACGGCGCGCGCTATGCCGACTAGTTGTTGCTGGCCTCCGGAGAGCTGATTCGGGAACAGGTCTTTCTTGGCCACGATCTGGAAGCGATCGAGGATATCGGCGACCATGCCGGCGCGCTCCTTTGCGGGAAGATTCTTGTACGAGAGCGGCAGATCGATATTCTCTGCGACAGTCAGATCGTCGAGCAGGTGATAGCTCTGGAAGACCATGCCGATGCGCTGCCGAGCCAGGTCGGCCCTCTGCTTTCGGTTCAATCCGTGCACGGGTGTCCCCGCGAACCAGTACTCGCCGGCCCAACTGTCGTCGAGCAATGCGAGCACGTTCAGGAGCGACGACTTTCCCGCGCCTGACGGCCCCATGACGGTGACGAATTCGCCCTCGCGGATAGTAAGTCCGACGCGGCGCAGCACCCAGGTTTCGGTGTGGCCGGTTTTGTAACTGCGTTCTACATTCTTCAATTCGATCATGATGTTCACTGGCTCCGATGTTCCAAATGTGTGTTGCTGCCTTGTTCTTATTCGATTCTCAGCGCCTTTACCGGTTCCACCCGCGAGGCGCGGTGCGCGGGAAAGTAGGATGCGACCAGCGCGGAGAAAAGGAGGACGACGCCCATCGAGCAGAACGCCGGCAGGTCGATCGCCTTTACGCCATAGAGGTTGGTGCTCATCGTACGGCCCACAAGCCATGCGCCGACCAGGCCCAATGCAAATCCTGCGATTGCCATGACGAACCCTTCGCGCAGGATCATGCGCACGACGCGCTCGCGGCTCGCGCCCAGCGCCATGCGGACGCCGATCTCGTGCGTGCGCTGGCCGACGGCAAAGGCCATCAGCCCATAGATGCCCACCGCGGCGAGCAGCAGCGCAACTGCCGCGAAGATGACGTACAGAAACAGCGAGAAGCGATCGCTCGACAGATCTTCATCGTGAATCTGGTCCAGCGTTTCGATGTGCGACAACGCAAGCGTCGGGTCCACGGAATGGACGGCAGCCGAAACCGTCTTGATCATCGTCTCGGGGTTCCCGGCCGTGCGCACGCCCACTGCCACATTCGGCCACGGGCTCTGCGCGAACGGCACATCGATTTCCTCGCGTTGCCGCGCGAAATAGCCGCCACGTACGTCGTGATACACGCCCACGATCACCCAAGGTTGCGCGGTGCCAAGCTTCTGAGTGCCGGGAACGATCTGCTCCACCATCAGTTTTTGCCCGATCGGATCCTTGCCCGCGAGGTAGTGCCTGACCATCTGCTCGTTCACAACCGCCACATGCAGGCTGCCGGCGTCGTCCCCTTCGTTGAGGAATCGGCCTTTGACCACCCGAATGCCGTACGTCTTGAAATAACCGGGCGTCACCATGGAGAACCCTGAGGTCGGACGCTTGGAAGGATCGGCAAGCTCGGGCTCACCTGAGATCGTAAACGGCATGCCGAATCCTGCTCCAGCGAGCGGCACTCCGGTAGATGCCGCCGCGCTCTGCACGCCCGTCGCGGCCTCAATGTTGCGGATGATCTGCGGGTAATAGCTCACCATCTGTTCGGGCTTGTAGTCGCCGCCTTTGTTCATAGGCAGCCCAAACACCAGCACGTGATCTGTGTTGATGCCGAGATCGATGTGATTGAGATTCCAGAAGGAGTGAATCGCAAGGCCCGCCCCCGCGAGCAAGGTAAGAGCCAGCGCAAACTCACCCACGACGAGCAGCTTGCGCAGAAGGTTGCGCAGACGGCTCGCACCTGCGCGGCCGCCTTCCTTGAGCGACTCGGCAGGATCGACGCGAGATGCATACCAGGCCGGCGCGCATCCGAAGAGCAGCCCCGCGATCGTCGTCGCCGCGAGGGTAACCAGCAGAACGTGCGAGTCGAGCTGCAGGTTTGCCTCGCTGGGCAGCGTGTAGGGAGGCATCAACGCGATAAATCCGCGCAGCATCGCATAGCCCAGGGCGACGCCGATCGCTCCGCCGATTGCCGCAAGCAGCAGGCTTTCCGTGACAAACTGCCCGAACACATCGCGCCGGGACGCGCCGATCGCCGACCGGATCGCAATCTCCCTCTGCCGCGTGGTGCCCTTTGCGAGCAGAAGATTCGCGATATTCACGCATGCGATGAGCAGAATGAACCCGACAGCGCCGAGCATGAGCCAGAGCGTCTTCTTGACGTCGTCTCCAAGAAAATCATTCTGCAGTTGCTCAACCTGCGCGCTCCATCCGCTGTTCGACTTTGGATTGTCTTTCGCAACCGCTTGAGCAACCGTAGCCATGTCGGCGTTGGCCTGCTTCAGGGTGACGCCATCCTTCAGGCGTCCCATCACCGAAAGCCAGTGGAAATCATGATTCATCTGGTCCGGGGAAAAAACGAGCGGCACTACGACATCCCAACCCAGGCGATCGGGTTGGCCGGGTCCCCAAACTCCGACAATCGTGTATGGCTTCTGGTCGAGCGTGATCGTCTTGCCAAGGATCTTCGGATCGGCCCCGAGTTCCTTCCACTTGCGGTTGGTGAGGATGACCACGTGATCCTTGCCGGCCACCCCCTCCTCGGGCAGAAAATCGCGCCCCAGCGCAAATTGCACGCCCATCATGGTGTACATCCCCGGCGAGGTGTACTGGCCCCGGACCATCTCCGGCTCCTGCTTGCCGGCCATATTGAAGGACGTGCCGGTGAGCGCCACGAGGTCCTGAAACACCCTGCTCCTCTTCTTCCAATCAAGGAAGTCGCCCGCGGACACTTCGTTGTTGTGGCCGTTCACATGAGACCACACCATCACCAGCTGGTCGGGCTTGGGATACGGCATGGGCGCGAGCAGCGTCGCGTACACCACGGTGTAAATCGCGGTCGTCGCTCCAATGCCGAGCGCGAGCGTGAGCACCGCAGTGATCGTGAAGCCGGGGTTCTTCAGGATCATGCGCAACCCGAAGCGAAGATTACTGAGGAGACTGTTCACGCGGACTCTCCTTCCTTTTTCATTCCCACGCCCATCCTTACTCCGTCCTCAACGCCTGCATTGGCTCAACAGATGCTGCTCTCCGCGCGGGCAATGCCGCCGCCAGCAGAATCATGGCCGCAGTCAATCCCACGGCCGCGCCAAGAGTCAGCGGATCGGCCGCCGTGACGCCGTACAACTGGCTTCGGAACGACCGGGCCAGCCCGATTGTCGTTGGCACAGCAACAACTACTGCAACGCACGCGATCACCAGCATCTCGCGAAGCACCAGCGCAATCACGCTTGACCGCTGTGCACCCAGCGCAAGCCGCACGCCAATCTCCCGGGTGCGCTGCTCGGTCGAGTACGCCAGCACGCCGTACAATCCCACTCCGGCGAGCAACATTGCCAGCGCCGAGAAGCCGATCGCCAGCATCGCCAGTGCGCGCTCTTCCGCGGCGCTGCGATCCATCTGCTCCTCCATCGTGCGCAACCCGTCGACCACCAGCGTCGGATCGAGGCGATGAATCGCGTGCCGGATCGAGCCTTCCACGGTCTCCGGCGCCTGCGCTGTCCGCACATACATCTCCACACCCGTGGGGTGCTCCTGCTGGAAATACGGCAGGTACACGGCCGGCCCCAGCGCGGTGCGCAGGTCCGTGTGGCGGATGTCTCCGGCCACGCCCACAATGGTGATGTCGAACTTTGTGTCGGGCCCGTCGCCCTTCCCGATCTGGCGGCCGATGGCGTTCTGCGGCGTGCCGAAGAATTTTTTGGCGAAGGTCATATTGACTACGGTCACTCTCGGCTGGCCCTTGGCGTCGGCAACATTGAATTCCCTGCCGGCAAGCAGGGGCTGGTTGAGTGTCGCAAAATAGCCGGGCGTTATATTTGGCTCTTCGAAGTTCATCCTTTCGCTTTCGGAAGGCTTGTATCCCTGGATCGAATAATTCGAAGTGTTGCTGTCGCCTGTGAGCTCCGGATCCGTCGTCCCCGCCACATGCTGCACACCTGGAATCGCGCCCAGCGAGTCAACTGCGCTTGTGATGATCTGCGCCGTGCGGTCTTCGCCATAGCCGGAATTCGTCGGGTCGAGAGCGAACGTGACCAGGCGCGTGACCTGGAAACCCACTTCCTGCTGGCGAAGGTTGTGCAGCGTGCGCACGAACAGCCCCGCCCCGCCCAGAAGCAGAACGCTCAACGCGATCTGCACGCCGACGGCGATCTTTCGGAAACGTTGCGACTCCTTCGACAATGTGCCGGAATTCTGGCGCAGCGCATTCACCAGGTCCGGACGAATGAAATGAATGACCGGCGCGATGCTGAAGAGCAGGCTCGCCACCACAGAGATAGCCAGCGTGAACAGGAGGATGCGGCCATCGAGCGATGTCGAGTAGGGCTCGGTGCCGGGATCGGCGCTCGTCATGATCCGCACCAGGATGCGCGCTACCGCAGGCGCCAGCGCGACGCCCGCAAGGGCCCCAACCATGCCCAGCAGGCCGCCTTCGATCATCAACTGGGACACGATGCGGCTGCGCCGCGCGCCAAGGGCATAGCGCATGGACATCTCTCGAGCGCGCACTGACGCCCGCAGCAACAGCAGGGTCGCCACGTTGATGGCGCACATGGCCACGAGCAGGCCGGCCATGCTGAACAGAATGATGAGTGGTTTTTGCAGGTCATCCCGATTGGGGTTGAACCCCCTCGAGTCATCCAGCACGCGAATATGCGAGTTGTCGATGAAGCCTTTTCGGAATCTCTCCGACTGCCGCTTGTAAAGCGAGTATTCGTGGGTGCGAAGCGTCCGCCAGAGGGGCGCAAGGCTGGCGTTGGCTTGCGCTTCTGTCACACCCGGCTTGAGCCGAGCTACGATGGTCAGCCACGCGGACTGATGGTTGTTCAGATCATCCAGAGGAGTACGCCATGGAATCGCCTGCTCCACCATCGTGACCGGGACAAAGACTGAGGGCTTTGCTCCTCCGATGGCCGAGTCGAAGTGACGCGGTGCGACACCAATGATAGTGAACGGGTGGCCGTTGATCAGAATGGTCTGGCCGATCACGCCGGCCGAAGCGCCGAAGTTCGTTCTCCAGTAGTCGTAGCTCAACACCACTACGGCATTGGCGTTCTTTGCGGTTTCGTCCTGCTGCGTAAACAGGCGCCCGGCGGCCGGCCGGAGGCCCAGTACCTGGAAGTAGTTCCCGCTAACGATCTCGGAATCCTTGCTCTCGGCCTGGTTGTGCCACGAAATTCCAAGCTGCGTTCTGTCGGCGGCAAAGACTCCCTGGAACACCGAGTTCTGGTCGCGAAGGTCCTTGTACATCGGATAGGAGTAGTAGTTGCTGTGTCCAGGGCTATCGCCGCCGAAGGAACTCATGGAGCCGGAAAATGAGCCCGACCACTCCAGGCGCACAAGTTCTTTCGGGCTCTGCACCGGCAGCATGCGCAACAGCACCTGGTCGAACATGGTGAAGATGGCAGTATTCGCGCCGATGCCGAGCGCCAGCGTAAGTACCACCGTTGCCGTGAAACCCGGAGACTTCACCAATTGCCGCATTGCAAATCGCAGGTCGCGCATCATACCGGAATCTCGCTTCTGGACTCCACACTTGTCCCCTGTTGCTTTTTCATTCCATCCTCAACGCCTGCATCGGATCCACCGAAGCCGCGCGGCGCGCCGGCATCCACGCGGCGGCGCCCACTGCCGCCAGCAGAACGCAGAGCGCCATTGCCACTGAAGACGCGTCGAGCGGACTCACTCCGAAGAGCACCGCCGACTCCAGCCTGGCCGCCGCGATGGATAGAACAACTCCAAGGGCCAGCCCAGCAATCGCCATCCTCGCCGTGTCACGCAGCACGAGCCGCGACGTTGCATTGCGCGATGAGCCCAGGGCCATGCGGATGCCGATCTCGCGCCGCCGCTGCGTTACGCGAAATGCCAGAAATCCGTAGAGCCCCACCACCGTTAGCGCCAATCCAATTGCGCCCAGCACGCTCACGAGTTCCGCCATCATCTGGTAGTTGCCCGCGGTGTAACGAATCAGCTCGGGAAGCGACGTGATGAACATCGGGTCGAGCAGTGGATTCACGTGAATCAGAACCTCTCGCGCGTCCTGCGCCATCGACATCGCATTCTGCCGCGACTCGACCACCAGCGTCATCTCGCCCATCTGCGAGTAGCGAAACGGAATGTACATATAGGGCCCGGGCAACTCGCCCAACTGCTGGATCGGAGCGTCTTCCGTCACACCGATCACGCGCGCCTCAAGATCTGAGCCGTCTGCAAACTTCGGGAGGCGCACGATCTGGCCGATTGGACTCTGCCCAGGCCAGAACTTGCGGGCCATCGCCTGGCTGACCAGAACCACGGCGGGCCCGCTTGTGTTATCGGCGGCCGTAAAGCCGCGTCCCATCAGAACGCGCGTGCCGACAACATTTAAAAACTCCGGACTCACCGCGTTGTACTTGATCTCCACCGGATTGCGCAGTTCGGGATGGCTGGGCAGCAGCACCTTCGCCGCGAGGCCTCCCTCCGACGGCATCAGCGGCGAGCGGATGCCATAAGCAGCGCGCGTCACTCCCGGCAGAGCTTTGAGCCTGTTCACCAACTCGTCGCGGAGGGGCTCGTCGGGATCCTGCGTGAAGGCGACCAGCACCTGGTTGCGCGTTACGCCGATCGACCGGGTGCGCGTGTTGAGAAAGCTGCGCACCAGCGCGCCGGTCGAAACGAGGAGCGCGAACGAAATCGCAATCTGGATCCAGATCGCAGCGCGGCGAACCATCGGGGTGCGTCCCGCAGTCCGCATCGCCGAACTCGATTGCAACCCCGGCAGCAGCTCTGAGCGCGATACCTGCACCAGCGGGACAAGCGCCAACAGCAGCAGCGTCGCCAGCGCCAAAATTGCGGAGAACGCGAATACGCGCCAGCCGAGATGAAACAAGACTCCTTCGCTCATCTGGTTGAACATCGCGGGCTCAGTAATCAGCAGGCGCGGCAGCAAAGCGGCAATTCCCGCCGCCATGCCAATTCCGGCTGCCAGCGCAATTGCGCCAAAAAGCAGATTTTCTATGAGCAACTGGCGAGCTACCGTCGCGCGGCGCGCGCCGAGAGAGAGCCGCAGCGCTACTTCGGGAGCCCGAGCGAGCCCACGCGCCAGCAGCAGGTGGGCCACATTCACCGTGGCAAGCAACACCACGCAGCCCACGATGGCAAACAACACCAGTCCCGTCGTTCCCGCATTGCTCATGCGATAGGCGAAATCGCCCACGGCGCGCGCTCCGCGTCCGTGATTCGCCGCCGGATCGGCAGCTTCCAGGCCACGCGCAATCGCCGACACTTGGTCGTTCGCCTGCCCCACGGTTGCTCCCGGCGAAAGCTGGCCAATCACAGTGAACCAGCGAAAGTCCTTCGACTCCAGCTCGTCTTCGCGCCCCATCGCCGCCCACGTGTCCGCTGGAATCCAGAGATCCCTGTCGCTCGCCGGGTCCACATCGCGAAAGGTTGCGGGCAGCACGCCCCAGATGTCGACGTGGTAAATGCGATCCTTTCCCTTGCGCAGCGCAATCTGCCGGCCGACCACGTTCGGATCGCCTCCGAAATACTTCTGCCAGCAGCGATAGCCAAGCACCAGACCGGGACTCGTACGCAGCCGCGCCGCATCGTCATTGGTAAACACCCGCCCCAGCTTCGGCTTCACACCAAGCACATTGAAGTAGTTGTCGCTCACCACGTAATTCAACAGCATCGTCGATGTGCCGTCGGGGTTCGGCGCCAAGCTGCCGCGCCCACCCATCGCGACGACGCCTGCCTGCGGACCCTGAAACGCCGATGCGCGCTGCGCGATCGCCTGGTACTCGGAAAAGCTGAAATATTGCTCTGAAGACTGCTGCGTCGTGGCAAAGATGCGCACCAGTTGTCCGGGATGCGGAACGGCAACCGGATGCAGCCAGAGGCCGTCCATGAGGCAGAAGATGGCCGCGCCCGCGCCGAGACCGAGGGCCAGCGTCAAAATCGCCGTCAGCGCGGAGCCCGGCGACTTCGCTAGTTGCCGCATCGCAAATCGCAGATCCCGAATCATGCCGTCCATCTCCTTTCCTCCTGATTGCGTTCCGGTCTCAATGTCCCTGCCTTACTCTGTCCTCAATGCCTGCATCGGCTCGATCGAAGCAGCGCGGCGCGCCGGGATATATCCGGCCACCATTGCGCACACTCCAAGCACCAGCGTCGCGCCCACAAACGCGAGCGGATCGTAGCCCTTCACTTCATAAAGCTGGCTCGTCATAAAGTGCCCGGCCACGAGCGCCACAGGAATCCCAAGGACCAGCCCGAGCGCCACCTGCAGGCCCGCGCCCCGCATGATGATCGCCACAACGCTCGCACGCGTCGCCCCGAGCGCCATGCGGATGCCGATCTCGCCCGTGCGCCGCACCACGAAGTACGACATCACGCCGTAGAGGCCAACAGAAGCCAGGATCAGCGCGAGGATTCCGAACAGGCTTGTGAGCCGCGCCAGCAGCCGCTCCTGAGTAAAGTTGCCTTCGACCTGCGCTTCAAATGGCCGGATGTCGATCACGGTCAGACTCGGGTCGATCGAAGCGAGGGTGCGCCGAAGCAAATTCTCCACCTGCTGCTGCGGCGCGCTGAAGTTCACGATGATCGAATTCATGAACATCGATTGCTTTTCCGTGGAGATCATCGACGGCTCCTTGTAGCCGCCGAAGTACTGAGCCACCGGGCGCAGAAACACCGGGCGCACCTCACTGCGCGGATTGTTCATCTTGAAGTCGCGAAACACGCCAACGATTTCCAGTGTTCCCGAGTATTGCGGGATGTCGATGCCGAAATGTTTTCCAATGGGATCGTCGTTGGGGAAAAAGCGTTTCACGAACGTCTCGTTGACAACCGCCACGAACTGCGAAGTCGCCGTGTCTTCGGGACTGAGATCGCGCCCACGCACGACCGGCACTCCAATCGCCGGAAGAAACCCGGGACTTACGCGGTCCCACGTCGAACCGCATCTGACATCCGGCCCAGGTGCGGGATGCCCTTGCTGGATCACGCACTCGCCCCAGTTGTCACCTTCGAGCGGGCTGTACAATCCCATCGCCGCATTTTTTACTCCCGGCAGTGACGAGAACCGCTCTTCGATTTCGCGATAGAGCGCCGGCAGCCGGTCCTCCGTGTATCCCGCGCCCGCGGGATCAAAGTGCAGGACGTAGCGGTTGCTGGTTGCGACGCCGAAGTTCTGGTGCTCCAGGTTGCCCAGCGATTTGGTCATCAGGATGGCGCCCGCAATAAGCACAATTGACAGCGCCGCCTGAAACACAACCAGAATCTTCTGCGAGTTCCCTGAATTGTCGCGCATGGAGCGGCCGGCTCCGCGCAGAACTTCGGCCGGCTGCGCGTGCATCGAAAGCCATGCCGGAGCAAGCCCAAACAGAACCGCCGTCAGGAGCGACACGAGGAACGCGAATCCCAGCACAATCGACGATGGGCTGGCGCTGATCGGCAGGTTGTGCGCATCCGGGAACGCCAGCGCAAGAACCGTCCGCGAGCCCTCATAGGCGACGGCGAGGCCCACAAGCCCGCCCAGAAATCCGAGCAGAGCGCTCTCGGTAAATGTCTGCCGGATGACGCGCCGCCGTGTCGCGCCCATCGCCATGCGCACGGCGGTGTCAGACCGCCGCGACGTGCTCCGCGCAAGCATCAGGTTCGCGATGTTCGCGCACGCGATCAGCAGCACCACCGAGGAGAGAATCATCAGCATCATCAGCCCTTTGCCCGCCTCAAGCTGCAGGCTCTGGATTCCTCCGCCGCCGGGCACGATGACGACGTGCTGCTTGGGAATCTTCGTTCTCCCGCCATTGTCCGTGTAGGGCGGAGTAACGTACAGCCAATTCCGCAGTGCGGTCGAAATCTTTGCCTCGAGTGCCTTGATATCCGTTCCCGGCTTCAGGCGCCCGATGGGATACAGCCAGTGCTGCTCGGGGTGATGCAATATCGATTGCTGCTCGCCGTGGATCAGCGGCTCGGTCGAGAGCGGAATCCAGAAATCCGCAGGCGTGTCCGTTACGCGGTCGCCGAAAAATCCCGGCGGCGTAATGCCGATTACGGTAAACGGGTGCGCCTGGATCGAAATGGTGGAACCAACGATCGAAGGATTACCGCCCAGGTCCTGCTGCCAGCCGCGGTAGCTCAACACCACTACTGGCGGCGCGTTCGGCTGGTCGTCGCTGTCGCTCATCAGGCGGCCTGCAAACGGCTTCAATCCGAGCGTGGAAAACAGGTTCCCCGAGACGTACTCTGCGTGCAGTTCCTGCGCCGGGGCCGAGCCATTCCGCACGCTGAACATGTCCTGACCAGCCTGCACCGCCGCCAATTGCTCGAACTCCGGGGTCGTGGCTTTCACGTGCTGATAGAGCTCGTAGGAAAAGATATCCCAGTCGTTGTTCTCGCCGACGAATCCGCCGTTCACGCAGCAGTCATCCGTATCGCCGATTCTGTAAAGTTGCGATGGATCTGAAACCGGCAAGGAGCGCAGCAGGATTCCCTGGACAAGGGTGAATATCGCCGTGTTTGCGCCGATTCCCAGCGCCAGCGTCACGATTGCCGTAATCGCGAACCCTGGAGACTTGGCGAACCCGCGCAATGCAAAGCGAATATCCTGCCAGAATTGACCCAACATCGTGTTGCCGAATCGGCCTCCGTCAAAAGCGAAAGTATTTACTCGGTCCGCAGCGCCTGCATGGGCTCGATTGCCGCGGCCCTGCGCGCGGGAACCAACCCCGACGTCACGAGCGTGAGCAGCAGCAGCGCCGCCGCGGCAATATAGGTCGTCGCGTCGAATGCAGCCACACCAAAGAGCATCGACCGCAACAGCTTCACGGCCGCCACGCAGCCCAGTCCGCCGCTCACCAGGCCAACTAACCCAATTGAGGCGCTACCCGCCAGCACCAGCCGGAATATACCGCTCCGCGTCGAGCCCAGCGCCATTCGCACCGCGAACTCGCGGTTCCGCTCGATCACCGAGTACGCCATCACCGCGTAGAGCCCCATCATCGCCACCAGCACGCTGCAGATCGCGTATGCGCCCAGCAGCTCGGCCGGTATGCGCGACCCCTGGTACTGCGCGTTTGTCACATCCTCGAGACTGCGCATGGTTTCGAGCGGAACCGTGCGGTCGAGACCTGCGACCGCGTGACGCAGCGCACCGGCCACAGCGTCTGCCGTGGTCCGCGAGCGGATCGCCACGATTGCATAGCTGTAGCCCGTTTTGCCCTGAAACAGCGGCAGGTAGACCACCGGGCTCGGATCGGTGTTGTCCGGGCTGTGATACGCGTAATCCCGCACCACTCCAACGATCGTGCGCTGCATCCTGTCCACCACGATGCCGCTGCCGATTGCGTTGCCCTTCGGCCAGTACTTGCGCGCCATGTCTTCATTGACTACAGCCACGTTCGGCGCCGTGCCCGCATCGTCGCGCGTAAAATCGCGCCCCTGCTGCAACTGAATCCGCATCGTGTGGAAGAAGTCCGGCCCGTCAAAATCCGTGACCACAGTCATGGATTCGCCCTTTGGCGGAACATACCCCGGAATGCTGAAGTCGCGCGTGTTGCCGGAGCCCCAATCGCCCATCGGCAGGTGCGTTGTCAGCGTCGCCGACTCGACACCCGGCGCATTCCGCAGATGGTCCAGCAGGGCCGTCTCGAAGACGCGCGCGCGGTCCTGGTCGTAGCCGGCGCGCGAAAGGTCCATCACTGCCGTCAGCGTGTTGTTGCGGTCAAACCCGATATCGCGGTGGAAGATCGCCATCGCGCTCCGCGTGAGCAAGCCGCAGCACACCAGCACCACGAAACACATCCCCAGTTGCAGGCCGAGAAGGATACTCTTTCCCAGTCCCTTTCGCGACCTGCCCGCAACAGCCGCCGCTCCTTCGTGCAGCGCCTCGCGCTGCGAGACTTTCAGCGACTGCCGCACAGGGTACAGTCCGCACACGAGCGTCGCCACCGCAGCTACCGCCGCGACAAACAGCAAAATCCGCGCGTCGGTGCGCAGGTTGAACTCGAGCGGGAGCCCGAAGTTCGGCAGCAGCGCATAGAGAGCCCGCGAGAGAGCCGTGCTCACCGCCCATCCTGCGAGCGCGCCCAGCACCGTCAGCAATCCTGTTTCTACCAGCACCTGCCTGGCGATGCGTCCAGGCGCCGCACCCAGCGCCGTGCGGATCGCAACCTCGCGACGCCGCCTCGCCGCCCGCTGCCCCAGCAGCGAAGCAATATTGATACACACCAGCCCCATCAGAAGCACCGACGCGCCCAGCAGGATCGGCAACACCTGGCCCACTCCGTAGAAGAGCCCACGCTGGAAATGCGCGGAGTCGCCCATTTTCAGGTCCCAGCTGTTCAGGCTTGTATTGTGCTGCTGCGCGGCATACGACCGCGCGAGAGTGTGCAGTTCTGCCGCGGCAGTCTTGTCGCTCACGCCCGGATTCAGCCTGACCGCCGCCATCAGTCCCGCGGTGGCCAGCGGATCCGGCGGCGCATCCGGAGAAAGGTCGCGCATCGACGACAGCGGCACCCACGCCGACTCCGCTATCCCGCCGTAGATTCCCCAGAACCCGGGAGGCGCCACGCCAACCACCGTAAACGGATGGCGGTTGACTGAAACCACCCGCCCGACCACGCTGCGGTCAGCTCCAAACCGCTCGCGCCACAGGCCGTCCGAGAGAACCAGCTCATCGTGCGCACCGTAATCACGGTCGTTCGAGTCCGCCTGAAAGAACCGGCCCAACTGCGGCTGCACGCCCAGCACGTTGAAATAATTCGAGCTGACCTGCCCTCCCTGAATCGCCTGCGGCTGCGCATTCGCCTGGTCCAGATTCAGCGTCGTCAAGTCGAACGCCGTTGCATCGCTGAACGAGCGCGCCTGTTTCTTTACAAACTGCACCTGGTCGATGTGCACCGAGTAGCCGTCATTGCCCAGCACAACCGCGGAGATGAACCGCAGCGACCGCGCGTCGCGCACCTGGGGCCAGGGATTGTAGAGCACCGCGTTCATCCACGTCGCGACGGTCGCCAACGCGCCGATGCCCAGCGCCAGCGTGAGCACCGCCGTGAGCGTGTAGCCGGGCACCTTCACCAGTTGACGAATCGCATAGCGAATATCCTGAACGATCATGGCCGTCTCCGTGGACAGAGATTCCCCGAGCGTGCGGACACCGCTGTCCGCTCACTTCGGTCTTCGGGGTTCACCAGGTCCCAGTCTCTCTGGTCCCTGGTGCCTGTTCCCTGTCTTTACGCTTCCACTTCGGCCGTCAGCTTCCTCAGCTCGTCTTCCGAAACCACCTTGCCGTCGAACAGGTGTACTTCGCGCTCGGCATGCTTCGCAAAACGGGGATCGTGCGTCACCATGCAGATGGTCGAGCCCTCGCGGTGCAGATCGGCCAGCAGGTGCATCACGGCTTCGCCGTTTTTCGAGTCGAGGTTTCCGGTAGGCTCATCGGCCAGCAGGATCGAAGGCGATCCCGCCAATGCGCGCGCCACGGCCACACGCTGCTGCTGACCGCCCGAGAGCTGCGCCGGATAGTGCCGCATCCGGTGCGCCATGTTCACGCGCTCCAGCGCTTCCTTCACGCGCTTCTTCCGCTCCGCCGAGGGCATCCCCGCGCGGTACGTCAGAGGAAGCTCGACGTTCTCTTCCACCGTGAGGTCGCCGATCAGGTTGAAGCTCTGGAAGATGAAGCCGATCTCCTGGTTGCGGATGCGCGAGCGCTCGCTGAAGCTCAGGTTCTCCACCGGCTTGTTGTTCAGCAGGTAGCGTCCTCCGGTCGGCGTGTCGAGCAGCCCCAGAATCGACAGCAGCGTCGATTTGCCGCAGCCCGAAGGCCCCGACATGGCCACGTACTCGCCGCGCGAAATGGTCAGATGAATTCCAGAGAGCGCGTGCGTTTCTACTTCGTCGGTGTAGAAAACCTTGGTAAGATCCTCAATCTCAATCAGAGTGTCGTTTGCCATGCCATCCCTCGTTTCAGTGGTCAGTTGTCTGCCATCAGTTGTCAGTGATCAGTGGTCAGTGATCAATGCTGGTTCAGCGACCACCCTTCTCATCTTTTCCGCCTGTCCCGGGTCCGCAATCGATGATCTTCGCTTACTGACCACCGATCACCGATCGCAGACCACTTTGCCGCTACTCAAGCCGTATCCGGTCCACGTTGTCGTACCGCGACATATCCGAGAGGATTACCGTGTCGCCTTCCTTCAACCCGTCCAGCACCTGGATGAACTGCACGCTGGCCTTGCCTACCTTCACCTGTACGCGTTCCGCGCCCTTGTGATCCGGATCTTCCTTGAAGAGGCTCAGGGTCGAGTTCTCGTTCCCAAGCGCCGGCCGGCCCACGTAGAGCACGTTGTGCAGCGTCTCCAAATTGATGGTTCCGTCCACGCTCAGGTTCGGAACCGCGCCCGGGGGCAGCGGCCCATCCAGTTGTACGTCAACCGTGCGCGTTCCGTTCAATACGGTCGGATCAATACGTGAGACATGCCCCTCGACAATGCCGTTGTGCGTGTCCACAGTCGCCGGCTGCCCGAGCTGGATGTCGTGTGCCTGGGTCTCGGCGATCTGCAGAGCGGCCTTCAGCTTGTCGAGCTGGATGACCTCCGCCACCGGCGTGCCCGCCGCAACGTGGGTGCCCACCTGCATCGGAGTCGGCAGCGCGGCCGCTTCGCCGGAAATCCCCGCTTTCACTTCGAGGGCCGCCGTCTGCTTCTCATAGAGGTCTACCAGCGTCTTCGCCTGGTCGATCTTCGATTGCGCCGATTGCAGTTGCACCTTGATGTTGTTCTCGTTCACATCGAGCTGCTGCATGCTCAGCTTGTGCTGGTCCGTGAGTTGGTCGGCGGTGTTTTTCGACTTGTTGTACGCGATGTCCGAAATTACCCCAAGGGCCAGCAGCTGCTTGTCCGTCTGCGCCTGCAACTGGTCCGTGGTGTAGTCGGCGTTTACCTGCGCCGCCGCCATCTTCTTGTCCATCAGCGTGCTTTGCAGCTGCGACTGAAGCGCCCTGTAGTCGTGCTCGGCCTGTTGCTGGGCCAGCTTCGCGCTCGTCAACTGCTGCTCGAGCTGCGGATCCGAAAGATCCATCAGAACCGTGTCCGGCGTCACCTTGGCGCCCGGCAGCACACGGATCCGGACCACCGTTGCATCCGTCAGTGCAGGAATCAGCTGGATCGAATCTTCGCGCGGCACCAGCGTGCCCGTCGATCCGCGCACCTGGCGGACAATGTCTCCCCGCTTGACCGTGTCCGGCCAAACGGCCGAAGCATCTACCGACGGCGCTGCCGGTTTTAACCGCGAAACGGCCCACGCCGCCGCACCCAGGACCAGGACTCCGACGCCAACCCAGACGAACATTTGGCGCTGCTTTTTGCGTTTTATATCAGGACGAGCGATATCCATATCGCCAAACAGGGTGCACGTCCCGTGCCAAAGCCGCACCTCATGGCGAGATTGATATGAAAGGATTTGCTCCAGGATTCAGGCGGCACGACCGCGCCCGTGATTGACCGCTCCCGCCGCGCAGTGTCCGTTTTCGGACACTTTTCCGGTCGCCAATCTCTCCACCCAACTTGCGACGCCGAGGTTGCGGCGGCCCGCACGAAGCAGGTGGCCGCACCATCGGCTAAGGGAGGCGAATCGGAGCGCTTGGCCGGCTACTTCACCGCGATTTCCCGCGCCGCGTATAGACGTATAGAAACGGTGCGAATCTCGGCCTATGTCCTCGCACGGACTGAAACCAGACGCACCAATTCAGCCCATTGAGCTAACCCCGCTCGACGGCCATCGCCACCGCGTTACCACCGCCGAGGCAGAGCGTTGCGACGCCTCGCGTTTTCTTCATATGCTGCATCGCGTAAAGCAGCTTCACCAGCACTGCCGCGCCGCTGGCTCCGATGGGATGGCCCATGGCCACCGCGCCGCCATGCACGTTGACCCGTGCCGGGTCGATCTCCAACTCGCGGATCACGGCCAGCGCCTGCACGCTGAAGGCTTCATTCAGTTCGAAGAGATCCACGTCTTCGAGCTTCCAGCCCATTCGCGGCATCAGCTTCCGCACGGCGTCAATCGGAGCGAGTCCAAACCACTCGGGATCGCGTCCCGCCGTCACCGCCGCGCGAATCGTGGCCAGCGGATTGAGTCCTCGCGTCTTCGCTGCATCCGCGCTCATCACGACGACTGCCGCTGCGCCATCACTAACTCCGGGAGCATTTCCGGCAGTCACCGTTCCGCCTTCTTTGAATGCGGGCTTCAACTTCGCCAGGATTTCTACCGTTGTCTCCGGGCGTACGGCCTCATCCTTATCAAATGTGCGCGGCGCATCGCCTTTCTTTGCGGCGGGGATCTCAACCGGGAGGATCTCGTCTTTGAACCAGCCGTTTTCGGTGGCGCGCGCAGCTTTGCGGTGGGAGTTGGCGGCGAACTCGTCCTGCTCCGCGCGGGTGATGCCGTACTTCTCCGCGATCATCTCCGCGCCAATGCCCATGTGGAAGCCGCGGTAAGCCTCCCAGAGGCCGTCGTTGATCAATGCGTCCACCAGCGTGCCGTTGCCCATGCGGTAGCCGGAGCGCGCCTGCGGCAGCAGATAGGGAGCGTTCGACATCGACTCCATGCCGCCGCCGACCATGATCTCGGCATCGCCGTTGCGAATCGCCTGGGCGCTGAGCGCCACCGCGCGCAGACCCGATCCGCAGACCTGGTTCACCGTGAGCGCTGCCGACTCTGGAGGCAGGCCTCCGTGGATCGCGGCCTGGCGGGCAGGGTTCTGGCCAACTCCAGCCTGGAGGACGCACCCCATGATGCACTCGGACACTTCCACCGGATCGAGGCCCGCGCGCCGGACGGCCTCGCGCACCGCGAGCGCACCCAGTTTCGGCGCGGTGAATCCTGAAAGAGAGCCCTGGAACTTGCCGATCGGCAGGCGTGCCGCGGAGACGATGACCGCATCGCTCATGAAGAACCTCCCAACTGCTCCGGCACGATCTTAGCCGCTTGCTGTGGGAGGAGGCGAATGCAGTTGGGCGGTGTTGCACCCGGCAGCCCTGACCGCGAGGCTACTGCGGTCAGGGCGGGCTTTCGGCGCCTGATTACGGAGTCGGGTTCTGGTTGGTGCTGTTGGCCGAGGTAAGCGGGTTCCAATTAATAGTTACCGGGAAGCTATAGAACGTACCGCGGTTGCTGTTTGAGTCGAGAAGGTGGAACCGGACGTTGAGAGGATCGGTGACGTCGGTGGTCAGGAAGCCGGGCCCTCCGGGGTTGCCATCGCCGCCTTCAGACAGCCCCGTCGCGCTGAAGTAAGCGCCGGTCGCGATTCCTCCAACGCACTCCGCGGACCCGGCCGGCGGTGTTGCCGTGGTCGAACCCTGATACACGAGCGGGCTCTTCGGATCGCCGGAAGGAATCCCGCTGTTGTCACCGGCCGCAATGGAGTAACTCTGCGCAGGGAGCGGAATGGTGAGCGTATAGGAACTGCCGCCCGGACACCAGATATCCGTCGATATGTTCCCGGCCACGAGAGACACAGTGGATGCCGGGTGGTTGCCGCCCTGCCTCAGCTCGTAGCCTCCTTCTACCGTGTCACCGGTATTGATCCAGGGTGTTCCTGGAAAACCGAAGAAATCAGGGAAATTGCTGAGCGACATCACGACGGTTCCGCCTGTGCTCCAGTTATCCCAGAACTGCGGGAAGGGTGTTCCCCACCAATCGGTCCAGCGGCGGTAATCCATGGTTGGGAAGTAATATGCATAATTACCGCCCGAGACCACGATGGGATAACCGTAGTCGGTGGTGTCGGCCGGATTCGGGTACACCTCGACGTCGCTGTTCGTATTGGCCTGGCCGAGCATGAACTTGCCGACAAAACTCGAGATGGCAGGCGCCTCGGCCGGCAGAGTTGCGCAGTGGTTGTGGTTGCCGTCGATGTAAAAGCCGAACCTGTCTCCGATGCCGAGCGCGTTGTAGATCCTCTGTGTGGCGCGCGCCGAAACGTAGTTTGATCCATTGGACAGCCAGTAGAACTCGGTGTTGCCCGTCTCGAGCAGGGCCCTTGGCGCCACCAGGGCCATGACTTCATCCTGGTCGATCGGCAGCTTGTAGACGTTGGCGCCGGCAAACTGCTTCATCTGCCCGGCGAACCAGTTGTAGTCCGTGTCGTCGATGTCTTCGACGGTTCCCTGGGCCTCAATCTCATGCGAGACACGCCAGGCCGGCGCGCCGCCGCCGCCGTTCTCCTGGGCGACGGTGAGTGCGATGCGCTCGTCGAGTGCGCCTGCATAGAGCGCCATCTTTCCGGCATAGGAGCACCCCGTCACGGCGATGTGACTCATGTCGATGGGCAGCGGGTTATTGGCCTGATGGGTGGCAATCTCCATGCCATCGAGAAGCCGGCTTACACCCCAGGACCAGGCAGCATATTGGCCCGAGTTACTCGTTCCGCCGGGGCAAGTTCCAGCGCAAAGCTCGGGGTATAGCTGGTAGAAGGGATCCTTCGTGTGGTCCGCGATTCCAAAGAACGAGTACTCCGTTACATCGTTATGGAAGTAGTCGATGGTCGCGATCGGTTGATTTGCGAAGACGCTCTTCGGCAGGCTGCCGTAGTTCGGAACCGGCGGCACAAAAAACGGCGGGAACGCGAGCGACATCGCAATCACGACGGGAAATGGGCCGTTGCCCTGCCCCGATGGGAGCCAGACGCGCTCATTCAAAGTCAGTGACTTGCCGTTTCTTGTAACTACCACCTGCAGAGAACCGGTCTGCGATCCCGCGGCGGGTGGGGTGTAGGTGGAAGTTATGGTGCAGTCATGACAATCGGGCTTGGGGCCGATTTCATACTGCTCGAGGGCAGCCATGATCTCGTTGCGGCGCCGCTCCCAGCTTGTGAACCACGTATCGCGCGAGCCGTCGACGGACCGGAACGGGTCCGGGAGCGGCCGGATGATGGGAAGCTTAGCGAATGACGGGAAAGTCGGCGCGGGGAAGTGTGAGCCGGTGTTTTCCGCTTGATACACGAGCGGGGTGAATCGGTCGCCGAAGGTATTCTCATGGTTCGGATTCGTAATTTGGGCAACGGCCGCTGGCGAGGCCGCCAGGGCAAGCAGCAGCAGGATCGCCACTGTCTTAAAGGGGTTAACCAGCGCCTTTCCAACGAAGGCCGCGAGCCGCAGCGGTGCCGGCCCAATCCAAATCAGGCAAAGACTCTTCATAGGTTCCCTCACTCGGGGGGGTGCCAGGGGATCCTCTCCGCTGGTCCGGTCAGGGGCGAAACGTGCGCGCCGCACAAGGTTGAAGCACGGCGAAGACCGTGCTTGAGGGGGATGCTGAGGAACGCCGGAAAGCGGCTTGCAGCCGGCGTTGGAGCGACTTAATTCGCGTCGCAAAATATATGTAGATCGTCCGCGCATTGTCAAGGGGAAAAATCGGGATTTACACGTTGTTCATTCGAACTTCGAGTAAGTCGAAGATATGGAGTTAGTCATCTGTTTCCTGGGTGGTGAAATTAGACAGATTAGTCAATGCAGCGAGTAAATTGAACATTCCCGTAGGCATTTCGGGCGGGAATCTGCGTTGCCGTGTCGGGCTTTGCACTGAGGCCCGTTTCAAATCGATCACCTGCGAGTTCTTATAGTTGCGGGGTACCTGAAGCCAATCTATGCTGCCCCTTCTGTGTACCGGCTGGAGGCAGCCCCTTTTCATGAATGCAATTGTGCTTGGCCTTGGAAACGCGATCCGCACCGACGATGGAGTCGGGATTCACGCGATCCGGAAGCTTGTTGGGGAACACCATCTGCCGCCGGACGTGCACACGATCGAGGGCGGAACGCTGGGACTCGAGCTGCTGCCAAGGATCAAGGGAGTGTCGCACCTGCTCGCACTGGACGCAGTCGATGCCGGGGCCGCTCCCGGCACGTTGATCCGGTACGCGGGCGGTGAACTGGCGAACCTGCCGACGGACAAGAGCCTGCACTTGCTGGGATTCACAGACCTTGTGGGAACGCTGAGCCTGTTGGATGCCACGCCCCGTGAAGTCATCCTGCTTGGGATTCAGCCAAAATCGACGGATTGGGGAACCGACCTGTCGGCAGAGGTGGAGGCCCGGCTGAACGGCCTTGTTGAGGCGGCGTGGGAACAGGTGTCGAACTGGCTGCAGACGGAACGCCGCGGACCTAAAACACATTAGGCCCCTCTTCCGGTCGGCGGGGACACCGGAAGATGGCAGAACTCGACCATCGCAATCGAGCTACTTGACTAGCAGAATTGACAGGTATGTGGACCGCGTTTCCGGAATAGATTCGTGCTGCAAGAACCGATCCGGGGTCCTTGCATGAAGGGGTTGGAGGATCGGCGGGGGTACTTTTTTGCATTCGACTTTTTCTCATCCGGTTCCATCGATTCCGATTGGCGGCCTGCACAGGTCGAGCCTGGAACACAGATCCAGCCTGGAGTACGGCGGAAAGAGAAAGCTGTTTCGCGCGGGGTGCCCGCTCTTTCTTGAAGGGGACAGCGCGGAATCGGTATTTCGGGTCATCAGGGGCCGCATACACCTGGCGACGTCGCGAGCCATGGGACCGCCAAGCATCCTGCGGGTTGCGACGGACGGATGCTTCCTCGGGATCAGCGCGGTGTTGCTCGGCAGAACCTATGAGGGCTCTGCGACGGCGGTGAAGCCGACGGCGGTCGAAGTGTTGTCTCGCGAGCAGATCAGGCGGCTGATCGACCGCGTTCCTGCGTTCGCAGCAACGGCGGCCGTCGAGTTGTCGCGCGAGTATTCCGAGATGATCGAGCACTCGAAGCGGCTGCAGCTTGCGGGCAACACCGAAGAGCGCGTGGCGCGGTTCCTGCTGGGCTGCATGGGCGAGGAGGAACCGGGGGCGCCGTTTGAATTGCTCTATACGCACGATGAGATTGGAGCGATGATCGGGCGGTCGCGGGAATCAGTTACGCGCACGTTCACGCAGTTCCGGCACCAGGGAATCATCGACATGGTCGACCGCATGCTTAAGATCCGGCGTCCCGATAGCCTCCACCTGCTCGCGGGCCCGATTCAGGAGATGCATCCGGGCGGCTTGCTGAACGCAGCCGTGCCGGCGCCGGCGCTGCAACGGCGCAGGCTGTTCAACCGCATGACGGCGTGATTGCGGGGACGACCGCGCTACCCGGCCGGATTTAGTCAAGCCACTCTCTCGCGGACGGAGCCATCATAGGCACGGGAGGATTCTGTGCCCGAATACACCAGTGAGTTCTTGAGGAAGCAGCAGGTTGCCGAAGGCACCATGGCCTTCCACTTTCGCAAGCCGCAGGGGTTTGACTTCCGGGCGGGACAGGCGATCGACGTGACGCTGCCGAATCCGCCCGAGACCGATGCCGAAGGCAATGTACGCACATTCTCGCTGGCCAGTTCGCCCGAAGAACCGGACCTGATGGTCACGACGCGCATGCGGGATACGGCGTTCAAGCGGGTGCTCAAGGGTGCGGCGCCGGGCCTGCAGGTGAAACTGGATGGCCCGACGGGATCGCTCACGCTGCACGCGAATGCGCAGAAGGCGGCCGTGCTGATGGCCGGCGGCATTGGGATTACTCCGTTCCGGAGCATCGTTCTCGATGCCGCCGCGAAGAAGAAGGCGCACCCGATCTACCTGTTCTATTCCAACCGCAGACCTGAGGATGCGGCATTTCTGGATGAGTTGGAGCAGGTTGCGCGAGAGTATCCAAACTTTCGCCTGGTTGCGACGATGACCAAGATTTCCGGCTCGAGCCGGAAATGGAGAGGCGAAACGGGGCTGCTGGACAAGCAGAAGCTGCAATCTCACCTTGACTCGCTGAACGGTCCAATCTATTACGTTGCGGGGCCTCCCGCGATGGTGGCGGCGATGCGCGACATGCTGGTCAAAGCGGGTGTTGACGAGGATGACATCCGGACCGAGGACTTCCCGGGCTACTGAATCTCTTCGACACCTCCTCTATGACAACTGCAAGAAACGCAGGCGGTTGCAAGCATCCATTCGAATCGGCGTGAATTCGAAGCCATCAATCTTCGCTGTGCCGGCATCCCACTTCACCGGGTGAGGAGGACATATGCTGGTGCATCGCCCCAAGACAAGAATCCTGTTGGACGGTGGAGATCCCGAAGAGACTGCCAGGATCAGAAAACTGCTCGGCTATCTCGACGGGCAGACGACTAACCCGTCGCTTATCTCGAAGAACCCTGAGATCCGCAAGCGAATCGCCGCAGGCCGGCCGCTGAGCAGGCAGGAAGAGACCGATGCTTACCGGGACATCGTGCGCCAGATATCTCCGCTGGTGGGAGACGCGGGCGTGTCGATCGAGGTGTATTCCGATCTCGATACCCGTGCGGAGCAAATGTTTTCTGAAGGAAGCGATATGTTCGGATGGATTCCGAACGCCTGGATCAAATATCCGTGCACGCACGAGGGGTTGCGCGCAGCGGAGATGTCTGTGAAGCGCGGAATGAAGGTTAACATCACGTTGTGCTTTTCGCAGGAGCAGGCAGCCGCAGTGTACGGCGCAACGAAGGAGACGCAGGAGCCTGCTTACGTTTCACCGTTTGTCGGCAGACTCGACGACCGTGGCGAAAACGGCATGGACCTGGTGAAGAATATCTGCCAGATGTACAAGACTGGCGACCACCACGTTTCCGTGCTCGCCGCAAGCATCCGGAACGTCGATCATCTGATGTGCTCGTTCTCGCTGGAGGCTGACCTGGTGACGGTTCCGGGCAAGATCCTTGAGGAATGGGCGTCGAAAGGATCGCCCGCGCCTGGTTCGGACTTCAGCTACAAGGGCATCACCGCCGAGGGCAAACCGCTCAGGCCAATGCCTTACAAGGCGCTTGATCTGGATGCTCCGTGGGAGGGCTTCAATATCGAGGACGACCTGACAACGCAGGGCATCCACAAGTTCGTTCAGGACTACAGAGGCATGCTGAAGAAAAGCGCATGAGCGCCGTCATCGGAATGCGCATCCGCCCTCTCTCCCCAGGGGCGGATCCTGAACAACACCCCAGGCCTCCAAAACCGCGAGACCTGGGGCATGCGCATTTTTTCCCATCCCTTGAAGCGAGGCAATCCGCCACCCCAGCGGCTAGATTCCCTGGTGAGCTATCTGTCGACCGGGACTCTCACCTGTCCGAGGGCCGGTTGATGACCTGGTCCGCAGAAGCCTCCAGCGAGTGGGCCAGATACGGAGACAGGAGCAGACGTTGCCGGAGGGTGCAGGCCGTCACCGCTGTAACTCGCCACGAGGGTGTGCGACCCGGTTGTACGTGCGCCGGCGGCGAGAATAGCCGCGCCGCCGCTGAGGGTTGCTGAAGCGAGGCCAACGGAACCATCCATCAGCTCGACAGTGCCGGTAGGAATGGGGCCGCCGGCCGAACTTACTTTCACCTGCAGGCTCACGGCGCCGCAGGCCGAATACGCCCTGTCGACAGGAGTCAGGCTGACATTCGCCGGAAACGGGGATGGGGTGACGTTCAGGGTTTCCGACGCGGTTGAAGACGCAAAGTTCGTGTCGCCGCTATAGACGGCCGAGAGCGTATAGGCGCTGGCCGTGGTTTCCTTGAACGTGGTCGAAGCCGCTCCGGAGGAGAGCGTGACCGGACTGCCGATTGCAGTGCCATTGACTTTGAACGTCACCGTCCCGCTTGGTTTGGGGGTAGACGCGGACGTCACGCTTACGGCAAACGTAACGGTGGTTCCTGAAGTCACAGACGAACCGCCGGCCGGTGACGTAATTGCGTGGGTGGCGCTGGCCAGAATGCCGGTTCCGCCCACCTGGATGGAGTTGGAACCATTGACGGTGTTGTCCAGTAGCGTCAGGATGGCAGAGCGCCAACCAGCCGCTTTGGGCGTGAAGATGATCCCGAGATTGCAACTGCGGCCTGCGGCGAGAGTGGCGCCGGTTGTAAGCCCGCAAGTCGTGGTTGTTGTGTCGACAGTGAAATCGCCGGGCGTGGGGCCGGAGAGGAATGCATTCCCCGCAAGAGTGAGAAGGCTGTTTCCCGTATTGGACACGGTGAATACCTTGGCGAGGCTGGGGGTTCCTACGACCTGGTTAGTTTGATAGACCCATTTCCCCGTGGTATTCACCACCCGGAGGGCCTGCGTCGGCCCGCCCGAGGGCGCGTTGCTGAGGATATAGACCTGCCCCTGGGAGTCGACTGCCACTCCTGTTGGATTGCTGAGAGTTGCGAGGGTCGCACCGCCGCCGTCGCCGGTGTAGCCGGCCGTGCCGTTTCCAGCAATGGTGCTGATGATCCCGGTAGTATTATCGATGCGACGGATGCGTTGATTGCCCGTATCGGCAAAGTAGAAGTTGCCCGCGGCATCGAAGGCCATCTGGCCGATCTTGGTGCTGATTTCCGCGCCTCGCCCCTGGCCGCCATCTCCGGAGAACCCGCACTTGACGCCGCCCGCAACGCGCGTAGCCGAGGGGTTGTACTCCGAGTCGTAGAGCGGTTCATAGTAAATGACGCAGGTGCTGTTGGGGGTGTACGTGTAGTTCGTAAAAAGGTCGCCGTAAGCGTCTACGGCGAAGGAACCGGGGCCGCCGGAGGCGTACGCATACTGGTTCTTGAGGTGCCACAGGTTCAACGTACCGGTACCCTGTCCAAGGCTCTGGACGGGCATCTCGGCAGACCCCGTGGTCCCCTCCAGCATAAAGAGGTTGTCGGAGTTGTCGATGACGACGTTGGCCGGGCTGCTCATGCCCACCGTCGAGAACGCGCAGGGAGCGCTTGGAGTACAGGTGGTGGAAGTATAGGTGTACCCGAACGCGGTCTGGACGCCCCACGGCGTGAAGTCGCTGAAGTAGTAGGTGCTCGCGGCAACGTTTGTGCTGTAAATGATCCCTGCGCTGTCGACAGCGACCGCCTGCGGAGTGGCAAACGCCGGATTGATGGAATTGATGGCGCCAGTCGAGTCGATCTCCTTGATCTTTGCATTGCCGATGTCGGCGATGTAGAGGATATCGCCCCCGTCGATGGCCATATTGGTCGCGCTCTTGATGATTCCCGTGCCTGCCGGGGCGGTGCCGGGAACGGTCATGATCTGCGATGGCGTGAAGCTGACCACAGGAGCGTAGCCGTTGCCGGTAAGTCCCAGGTTCATGGCTGTGGCCTCGGCGGAATTCGAGATATTGACGAATCCCAGCCTGTGGCCCGGCCCCTGCGGGTTGAATCGCACCTGGAGCGAGCAGCTGTCGCCGCGCCCGTAGGCATTTCCTTCGTGGCATGTGCCCCCGGGTTCGACGACGAAGTCCTTACTCTTCGATTCGATCCGGGTGAGCGTGGTTTCGCCGGCAAAGTCCAGGGTGAGTGTTTCCACGCCGGCGTCTTCTCCCATGGTGGCCGCGGCGAACACGTGATAATTCGCCGGGACATGCTCAAAAGTGGCGTCACCAACCCGGCGCGCCAGGACTTCGCCCCGCGGTCTCGGAGCATAAGCGAGGGAGATGATGGACTTCGGCGGCTGAATGGACGTGCTGATCTGTTGCGCGCGGTCTGCCGGCCGCGCCTGGTTTATCTCTTGCGCATGGTTGGGGGTGATGGCTAGCAGGAACGCGCAGATAAGCACGCCTGCCGACTGAGATTGGGGGATCTCGAGCCTTGACATATGGATTGACCTTTCGCATTCAGAAATGGGACCTGTCGAAGCGGGGCCCATAAAACGGGGGAAAGAAAGACGAAGGCCTGAACGTAATAGGTAGCGAATGCGGGGGCCCGGAATTGCCTGAAGGGGAGACGGGGTTTGAAACGAGGACCCGCCCCATGCGTTGTGTACCTCAAAAATTGTGGAAGAATCAAGACGATTGTGACATACGAGAGCAAATAATGGGACCCTTGGTGCAGGGAAGAAACAACGAAAACAAGGATCCGGGCGCTCCTTGCCGCCGATAGATCGCTATGTGTAGAGTTGCAGGGACGGATTCCACGACATCCCAGGCAGGCTCCAATGCGGGGCGGAAGCGTCCGGTTGCCACCGGCCCCCCTGCGATCTCAGTCGTCGTCTTCCTGGCCGTCTGGTCCGTCCAATCGAGCAGGACGATCCGATCCAAGAGGTGATGTGTGCCGATGCGAAAGCTGATGGTGATGGCGCTGGTTGCGACGGTTTCGCTGCCGGCGGCCGCGGCACACCGCACCACGGTGGCGCAGCTTGAGCAGTCGCTGGCGGCGCAGTTTGCCGGGCACCGCTCCGACGCCGAGATTGCCCACATGGTGGGCACGACGGAGCTTTCGGAGCGGCTGACCGCGAAGACGCTCGACCGGTTGGCGGCCAAAATGCCGATGCAGCCGCGAACGGCGCTGGCGCTCGAACTGCTGGCCGACCAGTCGGCCTTCCTCGATCCTCCAGCGGCGGAACTGCCCGCGACTGAGCCCCCCGACGCGGCCACGCAGCAGCGGATTCTCGCGATGGCGCGCGGGTACGTGGTCGAGACCGTCCCGAAGCTGCCGAACTTTTTTGCGGCGCGCACCGTGCACCGCTTCGACGACTCGCCGCAGGTACTGCACGCGGGCGACTGGCCGGTGCGGGTGGGCCTGCACCTTACGGGTTCGGCGAGTCGGACGGTGACTTTTCGTGATGGCAAGGAAGTAGTGGACACGGCGGCGGACGTTTCCGCCAAGACGGCTCCGGACCTGGGGCTGTATTCATTTGGCGAGTTCGGGCCTGTGCTCGCGCGGACGTTCACCGACCTTGTGAATGGAAAGGTCGAATTCAGCCACTGGGAACAGACTCCGTCGGGGCTGGCCGCGGTCTACAAATTTGAGGTTCCGCGCGCGGCTTCGCACTACCAGGTGCACTTCTGCTGCTCGGTGAACCAGGAGTTCGTGGGACGGCAGGCCATTGGCAGCAATAATGTTGGACGCAGGGCGTCAGAGTCCAACAACCCCGCGCAGGATGTGACCTACAAGCCATTTGACGCAACGCCCGGATACCATGGGACGATTGGCGTGGACCCCGCGACCGGGGCGATTCTGCGCATCACCCTCGAAGCCGAACTCAACGTCGGCGACCCCATCGAGCGCGCGGCAACGGTAGTTGAATATGGCCCGGTCCAGATCGGGGACCAGCGGTTTATTTGTCCGGTGAGGAGTCTGGCGCTTTCGGTGCAGCCGCCCGCCTATGCGCCGAATGGTTCGGCTCCGCCGCCGCCGACGCTCCGGATCAACGAGAACACGTTTACGCACTACCACCGGCTGGGATCGACCGTGCGGATCGTTGCGGATGGGGCGGAAGGGCAAGGGACAGAGGGACAGAGGGACAAAGGGACAGAGGCAGCAGGAACTGAGGGTCCGGCTGCCCCGGCTTCGGACTTAGCCGCTCAACCTGCCGGACCGGTTTCGGACCAGGCTTCTACAATGCCGGCAAGTAACGCGCCGCAAGCAGAGACGGAGACGGCGAAAGCGGCGCCGGCTGCAGCGCCGCCCCCGCTGCCCGCCGAGCCAGCGGTGCCGGAGATCAGCATGGGTGCGGCGAAAGGTCTGCCGGATACGCCGGTCGATTCAAACCTGCCGCCGGATACGGGATTCTCGCTGAAGGTGACTTCGCGGCTGGTGGATGTGCCGGTGGTGGCGCTGGACAAGAAAGGCAAGCCCGTTACGGACCTCAAGCCCGAAGAATTCGAGATCTACGACAACGGGCGCAAGACGGATGTGCGGTTCTTCACGGCTCCGGCGGGCGAGGTCGCACAGGCCGTAACCGCACCGGCGGCAGCCCAGCCGGCCGAGGCCAACTTTTCCAACCGCGTGGAACAAACAGCAACCGCAGCGACTGCGAATGCGCAGCCAACCCCGAGTGGCGGAACGGTGCTGCTGATCGACGAAAGCCACGTGGCGTGGAACGACCTGAATTATGCGCGCAGCGAGATGCTCAAATTCGTGGGCAAGCTGGCGCCGGGCAATCGCGTGGGACTCTACTCGATGACCGCGCTCGGATTCCGCGTGCTGGTGGAGATTACGACGGACCACGCTGCGCTCGCAGCGAAGCTGAAGAACTTTATGCCGTCGGCGCAGTCGCTTCAGGAGGCGCAGGAAGAAGAACGGCGCAACCGGCAGCAGTTCGACATCGTGCACAACGTCGCGGACCTGAACTCGGTGAACGGAAACCATGGCGATGTGCCGGATGGAGAGCAGCCGATCGACCCGGAGCTGATGCAGATGGGCAGCAACCCGGCGCGCGCTTCGCTGATCATCCTGTCGCAGGTGGCGCGCCACCTCGCCGCGGTTCCAGGGCACAAGAGCGTGGTGTGGGTGTCGAGCGACAACGTACTGGCGGAGTGGGAAGACCAGGCCGTAGCGATCGACAAGAGCCCCAAGAATGTGGAGAGCTTCGCACGGCGTGCGCAGGAGGCGATGAACGAGGCGCACTCCGCCGTGTATCCGTTTGACGTGTCGCAACTCGAAGGCGGCGCGATTACCGCGGACATGCAGCACAGCAACGTGCAACTGGCGCCGGCTGCGGCGGACAACCTTGCCACGGCGGCCGGAGCCGGCGCGGCGGGCTCGAGCACGCCGAACATGCGCGACACGACGCCCGGGCGCATTACGGCGCAGCTGAGCCAGAACCTTCACCCGATCCAGGGGCCGGTGCGCGACGTGGCGGCGGCGACCGGCGGGCGAGTATTCCGGCGGTCGAGCGACCTGGCGGCAGCGCTTGAAGGCATTGTGGACGACGGGCGCGCAACGTACCAGTTGAGTTTTTCGCCGCAGGGAGAAGCGGACAATCAGTATCACGCGATTGTGGTGAAGGTGAATGGAAGGCGCGGCGTCACGCTGCGCTACCGGACCGGGTACCTGTTCGACAAGGAGCCGGCGACGCTGAAGGACCGCTTCCAGCACGCGGTATGGCAGGCGATGGACGTAAGCGAAATCGGGGTGAGCGCGAGCGCGTCGCCGAGCGGCGGGGGATCGTCGGTAAAGGTGAACATCGCCGCGACCGACCTCGGGATGGAGCAGCGCGGCGGGCGCTGGATGGACAAGCTGGACATCTTCTTCATTCAGCGGGATGACGCAGGGATCCACGCGCACGTGGACGGGCAGACCCTTGGCCTGCGGCTGAAGCCCACGACGTACCAGAACATTCTGCCCACTGGAGTTCCATTCCAGCGCGCAGTGGAAATGCAGAAGGGGATGGCCTCATTGCGCGTGCTGGTAGTGGACGAGAACTCCGGGCGCATGGGGTCAGTCACGATTCCGGCAGAGGCGCTTCACACCGGCGGCGAATCCCTCAAACCATGACCGCGAAGAGCCGGTGACCGGCAATCCGCCCTAACTGGGGATACAATGGCCCCGTCCAATTTTTACCGGAGGATTCACCCGATGAAACGTCTCGCCTGTATTGCGCTTTCGGTGTTTCTGGCGGTGCCCGCGTGGTCAGCCGCCAAGAAGATCACCGTCGCCGAGCTCAAGGACATGCTTAACACGATGCACCAGCAGAAGAAGGGCGACGCGGACGTTGCCACCGCCCTCAAGCAGGTGATGCTGAGCGAACAGTTGACCCGGCCGATGATGAACAGCCTGGTCGAAGACGTTCCCGGACAGCTTTCGACCGAGCAGATTTACGTGCTGGAAGCGCGCAGCGCCACGCTGCAGCCACCGGCCTCGGATATCCCCGCGACTCCGGCGCCGGACGCTCCCGCGCAGCAGGCGCTGCTGACCAAGGCCGCCTCGTACGCTTCGGGCACATGGGGGCAGCTGCCGGAGATGACGGCGACGAAGACGACCCTGCGCTTCCAGGACAACGTGGAGGCGCTTGCGGACGCGTCAGGCATGCACGGCGCAGCGCAGGATGTCTCGGTGGGGTCGGGATTCGTGAATCCGTATAACTACGTGCACTACATCAACGCCAGCGATGCGACCATCGGCCTTGGCAAGGGAGGCGAGAAGCTGCCCCAGGACAAGACGCAGTGGGGCCGCAACAAGATGATCGCGCTCCAGGACCCCGATCCGGACCTGGGGACGGTGTTCGCGGAGGCGCGAGAGTTCGGAGGCATGAAGTGGGACCGCTGGGAGTCGATAAACGGCAAGCCTGCAGCAGTGTTCTCCTATGACGTGCCGAAAAAGAAATCGAAGATGGGTGTGCACGTGTGCTGCTTCCCGGACATCGACCAGACAGGCGTGATGACGCTCACTGGCCAGATGGGCACCGGAGCGCCGGGAGGCGCGGCGGGCGCGGGCGGCGGAGCGAAGGGGAACCTCCAGACCAACACCAACTGGAATCCCTACAAGAACAACCAGGTCGGCTACCGCGGCCAGTTCTTCATCGATCCCGATTCGGGCATCGTAGTGCGCATGATCACCCAGGCCGAACAAAAGCCCTCGGACATGGTGCACCAGGTGGATACGCGGATTGACTACGGCCCGGTGACGGTGGGTGGAAAGTCGCTGGTGCTGCCGGTCAAGTCGGTCGTGATTACTGAAGTTGTGCCCAACGGCGAGGCGGGCGCGGGCGGATTTTCGACGCGCTGCACGCTGTTCACGTCGGAATACAAGAATTACGAACTGGCGGGCAAGTAGCGAACTCGAAAACGGCATAGAATATTAAGCGGCGGGACGGCTGAGAGGCCGGCCCGCCGCAGGCATTTTTGGTGATGCGGCATTCCCGTGTTGAAGCCATTTTCGGCCCAAGTGCGTCTATCTAAAAGGAATCCTCTTTTATGAAAGCAATCATTGCGGTTCTTGCACTATTCTCTTTAGCTCTTCCTTCCTGGGCAACAGGCAAGAAAATCACCGTAGCGCAACTGGAAGATACGCTCCGCTCGATGCAGCAGGATAAAAAGAGCGACAGCGATATCGCCACCGAGCTCAAGCAGCTGGAACTGACTGAAGAGCTCACCCGAACCAGGATGAACGGACTGGTGAAGTACGCTGCGGGGCCGTATTCGACCGAGCAGATTTATGTGCTGGAAGCACGCAGCGCGACCCTGGCGCCCCCTGAGTCGGACCTGCCGGCGACACCCGCGCCGGACGACGCGGCGCAGAAGGCGATGCTGGCGCGGGCCGCGAATTACGTAACGCACAGCTACGACCAGCTCCCGGCCTTTACGGCGACGCGGACCACGCTGCGCTTCCAGGACAACGTGGAGGCCGTAGCAGCCAGTTCCGGCATTACGGGGAGCGCAACCGATGTCGTGACCTCCTCGGGTTTTTCCAACCCCGCTTACTTTGTCCACTACATCAATTCCACCAAGACGCAGGTGTCGCTGGACCGCGGGACAGAGAAGCTCCCCGAGGAGAATCAGAAAATACCCTGGGGCGCCAACAAGATGATCGCGCTCCAGGAGCCGCCGCCGAGCCTGAACGCCGTATTCCGCCAGGCGCAGCAGGGGGGCGAGATCAAATGGCTGCGCTGGGAGCTCATCAACGGCAAGCCTGCGGCGGTGTTCTCGTTCGACGTGCCAAGGAAAGTCTCGAAAATGCAGGTGAAGGTGTGCTGCTTCCCGAAGCTCGACCAGCAGGGCATCGCTCACTTCTACAATTCCCTCACTGCGCCGGCCTTCGGCGGCAGTGCAGGCGGAGGCGTATCGGGCGATTGGCAGACCAGCACAGAATGGCACGATTTCCACGCCAACCCTCCGTTTCACGGAGAGCTGTTCATCGATCCTGATACCGGGGCCGTGGCGCGGATGATCACGCGGGCAGAACTCAAGGACACCGACGTGGTGCATCAGGTGGATACGCGCATCGACTACGGAGCGATCAAGGCGGGCGCCCGCACACTGGTCGTGCCGGTGAAGAGCTACATCAACACGCTGGTTGTTCCTGGCGGCGACTCGGGAGCGGCATCGTATACGACCCGGTGCACGCTGTTCACGTCAGAGTACTCGGACTACCAGACGGAATAGTCATTGGGCCGGCCGGTCAATGCTCGTCGCGCCGAGCATCACTCGATGTCGGACTTATGGTAGTCTGGCGCAAACGATGCGCAGAATCCGTGGGCTCTCTCTTCTGCTCGGGCTTTCCCTGCCTGCCGCAACGCCGGTCTGCGCTCAGCAGTTTCAACCCGCGGCAATCCATTTCACGGGCGCTCCGGACTACTCCGACAGCGAGCTAATGGCCGCAACCAGGCTTAAGCCCGGCGAAACTCTCAGCCAGGCGGAGATGAACCAGCGTTCGCAAATGCTGATGGACTCGGGGCTGTTCGACGGCGTCAACTACAAGTTCAACGGCCACGAGCTGACCGTCTCTCTCACTCCGGCCGCGCAACTCTATGAGGTGCGGCTTGAAAATCTTCCGCTGCCGGCCGGCGCCGATGTCGATGCAAAGATTCGCGCACGTTGCGCCCTTTATCACGGGAAGGTCCCAAGCCAGGGCACCGCGCTCGATGATGCGCGGAGTGCACTTGAGGATTTGCTGAAGGCGCAGGGGATTACGGCGAAAATCGAAGTGACACCGCTCACCGATCGAGTTCTGCGCGAAGTGACAGCTATGAGTTTCACCATCACATCGCCGCCCGTATTGATCGGAGCGATTGAAGGGGATGCAGGGCTGGACCCTGACGCGGCGAAGCTGCTTGGCACCCTGACGGGCGGGGCATATGACAGGCAGGAGAGCGCAAGCGCGATCGCACGCGATGCAGAACAGGTCTACCGCGACAAGGGCTACCTGGAGGCAGAAGTACAGGTGGCGCAGGCCACCGAGATCGCTGCTGGGCCAGACGCGGTGCGCGTTCCCTTCAAGGTTTCGCCGCAGCCCGGTCCGCTGTATAAAGTCGAGGCGATTCACCTCGCGCCGGACATGATCGTTACGCAGGCAGATTTCGATAAGCAATCACTCACGCATCCCGGCGATGTAGCCAATGCGGTGCACATCCGCGAGAACTGGCACTTCATCGAGCGGCAATACCACAACCGCGGTTACATGAAAGCACAGGTGACCCCCACGCCTACCCTGAATCATGCCCAGGCAACGGTGAGCTACGCCGTAAGCGCCGTGCCCGGCCCTGTGTACACCATGGGCAAGCTCACAGTGGAGAACGTAAGCGACGACCTTCGCTCGGCGATCGTTGCGGCCTGGAAAATGCCGCCGGGCGCGGTGTTCAACGAAGGTGCAATTCTGGGATTCTTCGCAACACACAGCGTTAATCCGCAACTTGAACGGGTATTTGCCGCAGTGAATGTGAAATATACATTGCGACTGAACGACGATTCCCGGACGGTGGATACGACGATCCGGCTGGAAAAGAAGAGTTGAAGTGGCATGAATCCGACGCGGCACGCGCTATCCTCGTGCCATGCCGCACGAACTGTATGACCACATGTTCCGTCTGCCGCTTCCGATCATCGAGAAGCTGCTGCGTCCCGTCATTGTCTACCTCGTCCTCGTGGTTCTTCTGCGCCTCTTCGGAAAGCGCGAGCTTGCGCAATTGAACCCGTTCGACCTGGTGGTTCTGCTCTCCCTCTCCAACACGGTGCAGAACGCCATCATCGGCGATGACAACTCCATAACCGGAGGCATTATCGGCGCCTTCGGCCTGCTGGCCATCAACTGGCTCGTGGTCCGCGCGCTCTACCGCTCCACGCGCCTGACCCGCGCCGTTGAGGGCAGCTCGACGGTGCTGGTGCGCCATGGCAAAGTCGACAAGCATGCCATGGAGCGCGAAGCGCTCAGTCACGAAGACCTGATGGAAGCGATCCACAAGCAGGGATTCGAGCGGCTGGACCAGGTGGCGCGATGCGAGCTCGAGCCTAGCGGCGCATTCTTCGTGGAAGCTGTTGAGCCATCGCTGGCAGAAGAGCATCACGTCGAAGTGCTGGCCCGCATGGACGCGCTCAGCCGCGAACTGGCGGGTCTTCGCGCCCAGCTGCGCCCGCAAACGGGGAATTCATGATGCGTTTCAGGACTGCCGCCGTCTTACTCCTGTACACTCAATACCTGTAAAATCCATGCCAGGAGTTCCCTTCCTTATATGTTGTCGATAAAGGCTATTGTTCCAGTCGCAATGCTCGGCGCCGTTTATATTATTTTGCTGCCCGGAATGCAGGCGCAGACCCTTCAGACCCGCCCGGTGCAACCAGCTGCCCCGCCCGCGCCAGAGTTGGCAAAACCTGCGGCGCCCGCGAAGCCGGAACTCGCGGCCGGAACCAGCCTTCAGGTGGAAATCATCCGCAACTATCCCATGAAGGCCGGCGAAGCGATCGAAGGCCGACTCGTCTACCCGCTCTACGTCGACGGAAGACTGGCGGTCCCGGCGAACACACCTGTGCGCGGGACGGTAACTCAGCTGAATCCCGATCGCAAGACTCGCCTGCACGCGCGGCTCGATGGCGACTTCACGCCATTCCACATTGCCGGGGTGCGATTCGACCGGTTGGAGCTCCCAGGGCATCCGCTCGCGCTCGAAAGCACAGGCGCAACCACCGGAGCCCCGGTCCTCCGGCTGACGGCTCCCGGCGCGTCGCCGAAGAAGTCGCTGATCTCGAAGCAATGGGCGCTCGCGAAGACGCGTGCCCACGAGCGCATTCAGTTCTTCACCGCCCCCGGGTTCGGCGACCGCGCTCTGCAGATCCTCTACCACCAGCTCCCGTATCACCCCGAGCGCATCCCCGCGCACACCGCGTGGACATTTGAGCTTGCAAAGACTTTGGAGTTGCCGCCAACCGAAGCGGCGGCAGTTCCGGATCCGCCGGCTCCGGCGCCTGCGCCCGGTCAGCCGGAGACATGGTCGGTTCATGCGCTCCTGACGGCGGAAGTCACTTCCGCCACTGCCAGGCCCGGCGATCCCGTGCAGGCGCTGGTTGTCGAGCCGGTGTATGACAAGAACCACGAACTCGTGGTGCCTCAGGGGTCCACGCTCATCGGGCACGTCACGACCTCCAAATCGGCTCGCAGCCTGGGGCGCAACGGAAAACTTCGCTTCACTTTCCAGCAGATCCGCTTCCCCGAAGGGACCATGCAGAAGCCCGTCGAAGGCTCGCTGGCCGGCGCAACCGGGCAGAGCCCCCACGACCTGTCAATGGATGCCGAAGGCACTGTGACGCCGAAGAACAAGTCCAGCGTGATTGCGCCGCTTCTGCTGACCATGTTGGCGGGCCGCGCGCTCGACGAGGACGGCAACTTTACAGGCCAGGCGGCGGTCGCGTCGAACGGCTTCGGACTCGTGGGACGCGTGGTCGGCGTGGCCGCGGGCAGCCGGGAGTTTGCTGCCGGCCTCGGCTACTACGCGGCGGCGCTCTCCACCTACGAGAACTTCCTCACCCCTGGCCACGACGTGGATTTCCCCAAGAACACGCGCATTGAAATTGAGACAACGCCGCTGCGCGCGCCGGTGCTGAAGCCGGGAGAGTGACCAGGGCCACGGAGCGGCGAGAAATTCGATCGACTATTTAGTCTTCGATTTGAGCGCAGCGGCTGCTCGAAGGTACCACCAAACAAAGAAGAGTCCGATAGGCAGGCCGACGAGGGTGGCTGGCGGGCGCGTGCCTCGAAGTACCTCGACAATTGCCATGACCATGCACGAACAATAGACCACCGCCAGCATGAGCAGCCGCTTGCGCATCTTTGCCGGATTTGCTTGCAGGTCCTCTGTGGATTTGATAAACCGCCAAGCAGCGAAGCCGATCAGAGCAGAAACCGCTAGCACACCCAGAATGATGATAATCACCATCGCGGAATTCTACTCCCACTCGATCGTACCCGGCGGCTTCGACGTCACGTCGTAGACCACGCGATTGATTCCGCGCACCTCGCTGACAATCCGGCTCGATATTCGGCGCAGCACATCGTAGGGCAGCGGCGCCCAGTCGGCGGTCATCCCGTCCTCGGAGTGCACGGCACGGATGGCTGCGGTGTACGCATACGTGCGCTGGTCGCCCATCACGCCGACGCTCATGACGGGCAACAGCACGGCGAAGCTCTGCCAGATCTTTGTGTAAAGCCCGGCTGCCTTGATCTCGCTGACGACGATGTTGTCGGCCTCCTGCAGAAGGGCCACGCGCTCGGGAGTAATTTCGCCAAGGATGCGAACGGCAAGGCCGGGGCCGGGAAACGGCTGGCGCGAGAGGATCTCCTCGGGCATGCCCATGTCGCGCCCTATGCGCCGAACCTCGTCCTTGAACAAATCGCGCAGCGGCTCGATGAGCTTGAGCTTCATCGTCTCCGGCAGGCCGCCCACGTTGTGGTGGCTCTTAATCGTCTGGCTTGGGCCCTTCACGCTGCTCGACTCGATGACGTCGGGGTAAAGCGTGCCCTGCACCAGCCAGTCCACTCCACCGGCCTTCTGCGCGATGCGATGCGCCTCGTCGTCGAAGACCGCAATGAATTCGTTGCCGATGATTTTTCTCTTTTTCTCGGGGTCTGTTACGCCGGCCAGCTTTGTCAGGAATCGCTCGCTGGCATCGACAGCAACGAGGTTGAGGCCGAGCTTGTCGCGCAGGTTCTTCTGCACCTGCCGGAACTCGTTCTTTCGCAGCACCCCGTTGTCCACAAACACGCATGTGAGCTGGCTGCCAATGGCCTTATGCACGAGCACCGCCGCGACCGACGAGTCGACGCCTCCCGATAGTGCGCAGATCACGTGGCCGCTTCCAACCTTCTGCCGGATGGCCGCAACGGTGGTCTCAACAAAATGTGCCGGCGTCCAGTCGCCCGCGGCGCCGCATATGCCAAAGACGAAGTTGCGCAGCAGTTGCGGGCCGAGCGGTGTGTGGTGCACCTCAGGGTGGAATTGCACTGCCCAGATGCGGCGGGACTCATTGGCAATGCCGGCCAGCGCGTTCGAGGTGGCGGCGGTACGGCGGAAACCGGCAGGCAGCTCGAGCGCTTCATCGCCGTGGCTCATCCACACCTGAAGAGACGCAGGCAGGTCAGCAAACAAGGGCGTTGTACCGTCCTCTATGGAGACTTCAGCATGGCCGTATTCGCGCTTGGGCGCGGAGAGCACCTTGCCGCCGAGGTGGTGGACTATGAACTGGAGTCCATAGCAGATGCCCAGGATCGGCACGCCGAGTTCGAGCAGCTTCGGGTCGGCTGCAGGCGCGTCCGCGTCGTAAACCGACGACGGGCCGCCCGAGAGCACGACTCCGATGGGCTTGTAGCCACGGATTTCAGCAAGAGGAGCGGTGCACGGCAGAACGGCGGAGAAGACGTTGAACTCGCGGATGCGGCGCGCGATGAGCTGGGTATACTGCGAGCCGAAATCGAGAATGACGATTGTCTGGGTGTCCACGTACTAGTGTGACAGGGCGCGGAGGGGGATGTAAAGACAAGAGAGTGGGGGCCCCGGCGCAGATCAAGGCAGCGAAGCGGCTTCGGCAACCGGGTCCCAATGGTCGCTCCCTGCGAGAAACGCGCGTGGTTCATATTGCGCCGCCTGCTTCGCCGTGAGTTGATGCGACCAGCTCACGCGTGCCGATGGATTCGCGCCGGGGCCGGTGTTCTCGAACTCCGCGTAATACGCGTGTGGAGTTGCGGACATCCTGGCCCAGTCGCTCCAGCCCTGCGGATGCAGGTCTGCCGGCAGCTCGGTGTGCATGAAGACTGCGCGCGAAAATGGCCGCCACGGACGGCCGAGGTAGATTCCCTTTTGCGGCTCGTTGCCGCTTGCTTCCGGCGGCGGAGTGATGCTGCTGCTCACCTTGCTGTTCACAATTACATATCCCGTGGTTTGCTCGGGCGATGTGCGGGATTGAGCGGTGAGATAGCCGGGAGCGTTCGCATGAATTTCGGAATGGTCGAACACCGCCGCCGCATTGCCGAAGATGAAGTCGACACCGCCCTCAATATAGGAGTCGACGTAATACTGCCGGCCGTAATCCGCGAAGAGCGTGTCCTGATGGCCTAGAAATCTGCAGCGCTTGAACACTGCGCGGTCGGATCGCACGGCAACGGCGACAGCCTGCCCGGTGTTCCCCGCCGCGTTTTCAAAAGTGATGTTGTCTGCCTCGAATCCGGCGCCGTTCACCTCAACGGTTTCGGTAAAGAACGTACCGCCGGCCTGCTTTGCGTTAAGGCTGTTGGTGATGACTACGTCTTCCGGCGACTTGCCTGTGCCGATGAGCGTGATGTCGGGGTGATTCTGCGTCACGATGACGCGCTCGTGATATACGCCCGGACCGATTTCGATGTAGACGCGGCCCGGGGTTCCGTCGGCGCGTTTGCCTGGCCAGGGATGATGATCCATCGCCATCTGGATGGTGGGGAATTCGGTCGTTGCCTCGATGCCGGTCTTTACATCAGGCGAAACCCTGACATGTACATCCTGCGCACTGGCCGCTGCTGCCAGCCATCCCCCTAAAAACAGAACCGCCAAAACGCGCAGTGAACCTCGACGAAAAATCACAAGCCCTCTCACTCGTATTCGCGGTTGGGGGCGAGACCGAGCGTAGAAATCTTGCCGTCCGCGCCCACGCCGAACACGACCAGCATCGCACCATCACCCTTGCTCAGGCGATAGGTAGAGACCCACTGCGCTGTCTCTTCGTCGCTCTTAACGCGCTTCACGAGCACAAGCGTCCCGCCCGGCCAAAGCATTGCCAGGCGCTGCTGGGCGCGCTTCGCCATCTGCGGCGTGATGAGCGCTGCGAGCTGCTGGCTCGTCTCGGGGCGGATGTCCGTGCCCGCAACGATCTCATCAAGCAACTTCTTCAGCCGATCGGCAATCTGCGGCTGGTCGTCGGCAATGGCTTCGAGCTTCGGCACGTTCAGCGCCGGGTTCACCAGCCCCGCGACCACGTGTGCGATGACGTCCGGGTCGGCGTGGCCGGAATCGAGGTTCGTGAGCGCCACAACGGTAAGCCCGTCATCGGGGTAGCGCGAGATGGTGCACGTGAATCCCTGCCACGCGCCGCCGTGCTCGATGCGCTTGTGCCCGTTCTGATCGCCGATCTCCCACGCGAAGCCGTAGCCCGCTGGATTCGGCTTGCCGTCGTTGAGCGGGTAAACGGTCCAGATGCGATCCCAGCTTGACTGCTTCAGCAGCTTCGTCCCATAGAGCGCCTCGTCCCATTTGGCCAGGTCGAGCACGTTGAAGTAGAGCGCGCCGTCAGCGGTGGAATTGAACGTCGGCGAAACCCACTCCTGGTTCTTGAGATCTCCGTTCCTGTCGATCTCGTAACCGGCCGCGCGGTTGGGAATGATGTCGCGATCGCTGATAAGCCGCGTCGAAGTCATGCCCAACGGTTTGAAGATGCGCTCAGTCAGAAATTGCGCATAGGGCATGCCGGTAACTTTGTGGATGATGAATCCGAGCAGAACGTAATTAGTATTCCGGTAGCCCCACTTCTCGCCCGGCGCCCACTCAATCGGCATCGCCTCGATCTTCTTCGTCAGCTCTTCCTCGGTGAAGTCGAGGCGCAAATAGAACGGGCCATTGGGACCGATGCGATCGCCGCTTTCGTACTCCGAAAGTCCCGAGGTATGCGATAGCAGGTTTTTGATCAGGATCGGCTTCCAGGTGGCCGGCGCATCGGGAAAGTATTTCGCCAGGCTGTCGTCGAGCGACATCTTGCCTTCCTCGACCAGCATCATCACGGCCCCCGAAACAAACTGCTTGCCCACCGAGCCCGATTGAAAAATCGTTTCCTGCTTCACCGGGACGTTCAACTCGATGTTGCTCATCCCGTAGCCCTTCGCCAGCAGGATGTGGCCCCGATCGTAGATACCGAGTTCAAGCCCCGGAATGCGCTGACGAGCCATCTCGCTCGCTACAAATGAGTCAACGGCCTTCGCCTGCTCCGGATTCAGCGAAGACGGATTCCCGGTCGGCGTCTGCGCAAGTGCCACATTCAACGCGGCAATACATGCCGCAGCCACCACAAGGCCTCGCAGGATGCGCATCCAAACCTCCGCTGCCGACCCTGATCACTAACCACTAGCCACTAACCACTGATCACTATCCTGTAATCACCGACCACTGTTCTTGTACACCACCCCGCCCTTCATCACGAACTTCACGTTCTGGAGCACGCGGACATCGTCGAGCGGGTTTGTATCCACGCCGATGATGTCGGCCCACTTGCCGGGCTCGAGCGTTCCGGTCTTCGCGGTCCAGCCCATCAGGTCGGCCGCGTTGATGGTCGTCGTTTGGAGCGCGGCCAGCGGAGCCATGCCCAGCTGATTCACATACACATCGAGCTCGTGCGCGTTCAGCCCGTGCGGATACACCGCGGCATCTGTTCCCAGTGCGATCTTCACCCCGGACTGCATCGCGTGCTTGATGTTGTTCTTCGCCACCGCGCTCACGTCCTTCATCTTCTGCTCGTAGAACAGCGGCAGATGACCGCTCTGGATCATCCAGTCCTCGAGGTAGAGCGTCGGCACAAGATACGTGCCATGCTTCTTCATCTCGGCGATGTCTTCGTCGTTGATGTAGCTGCCGTGCTCGATTGAATCCACTCCGGCCTGCGTCGCCCACAGGATGCCCTGCGAGCCGTGCGCATGCGCCGCCACCCTGCGGCCCAGCCTGTGCGCGTCGGCCACAATGGCCTGCATCTCTTCGAGCGTGTACTGCGCGGCCTGCGGATCGTCGCCCTTCGAGAGCACGCCGCCCGTTGCGCATATCTTGATCAGGTCCGCGCCGTACTTGATGTTCTGGCGCACCTTGTGCTGCACTTCGGCGATTCCGTCCGCCACGCCATCGCCCACGCGGTGATACGCGATCGGCAGCAGGTTCTCGTCGCAGTGGCCGCCCGTGATGCCCAGCAGCGGCCCGCTCACCTGCATGTGCGGTCCGGGAACCTGGCCGGAGTTGATGGCATCGCGCAGGTCCACATCCACAAACCCGCTGGCGCCCACGTTGCGCACTGTCGTGAATCCTGCCATCAGCGTTGTGCGCGCGTTCACCACCCCATTGATGGCGTCCTTGGCGTCGGTGCCCGTGAGCTCCTTATATGGATCGAATTCGGGATTGCTGGTGAGATGCGTGTGCACATCGACCATCCCGGGCATCACTGTCATGCCGCCAAGGTCGACGACCGTGTCGCCTGGTTGCGCCGCGACCGCCGAGCCGGGCTCGATGGACTGGATGCTGTCGCCCACCACCACGATCGTCTCGGGACCGCTCAGCGTGCCGGTCTTCACGTCGAGCACGTGGCCCGCGCGCACCAGCGTCCGTTTCGCGGCTGCGCCGGGCATGGCGTTCGGAACCTGGGTATGCGCGGCAGAGTTGAGTGTCAGGCCGGTCAATAACAGCAGTGCAAGGCTCCGCATCCGTTTCGCAATCATCCAGAATTCTCCGCGTCGGTTTCGTTCAGGCTTGAAGAGGTATGAGGGAGTGTAGCAAACGCCCCGATCCAATGTCCGGGCCAGATTTCCGGTTCAAAACCGTTGCATCAGCGTGATACCCTCGTACCGCTCTCCATAAGGGGGGCTCAATCACCATCGAAAGAAAAACCGTGTGCAGTTCTTTCTCCAGCCCGACTCAGGCTTCATGCCCGGCGGCCGCAAGACAGAGCAACTGAACGCCGCGGCGACAAGCCCAATCAGAGGGGAAAAAATGAAGAAGAGCATTTGCATCGTACCGATTTTGGTGCTGGCAGCCGCTTCAGCGCTGGCGCAATCCAACGCGCTTGCGCCCGCCGACGACCAGAAGCCATCGGCACCGCCTGAGGCCAAAAGCTTTGACCTTTCCGCCATCGACAAGAGCGCCGACCCGTGCGTGGACTTCTACCAGTACGCATGCGGCAAATGGAACCAGGACAATCCCATTCCCGGCGACCAGGTGCGCTGGGCGCGGTCCTTCTCGGTGCTCGGCGAGCGCAACCGCTACCTGCTGTGGCAGGAGCTCGACGCCGCATCCACGAATCCCAAGACGCCGCTCGAGAAAAAGTACGGCGACTTCTACGCCGCGTGCATGAACACCGACGCGATCGACCAGAAGGGGATCGATCCGCTGAAACCCGCGCTCGATCGCATTGCATCGCTTAAAGATGGAAAGGGACTTGCTCCCCTCGTCGGCGAGCTGGCGCGCCAGGGTGATGTGGCCACGATGTTCCGTTTCGGCGTGCAGCAGGACGAGAAGGACTCGTCGAAGCAGATCGCCGGCATCGTGCAGGGCGGCCTCTCGCTGCCCGACCGCGAGTATTACATCTCCGACTCCAAGCGCTTCGAGCATATCCGGCAGCAGTACCGCGACCATGTGATCAAGGTGTTCACGCTCGCCGGCGACTCGCCCGATGACGCCGCCAAGGAAGCCGACGCCGTTATCGCAATCGAAACGGCGCTCGCCAAAGCCTCAACCAGCCGCACCGATCTGCGCGAGCCGGAAAACCGCTACCACATCTACACGCTCGCCGACCTCGAGAAGCTTTCACCTGACTTCGACTTCAAGGTCTACTTCAAGGACGTGAACGCGCGGCCCTTCGACACGCTCAACGTAGCCACGCCCAACTTCTTCAAGGAGCTGAACGAGCTGATCTCTTCGCAGCCCGTGGATGCTTGGAAGTCGTATCTTCGCTGGCATTTGATCCACGGCGCTGCCGGCGACTTGCCCAAGGCGTACCGCGACGAGAACTTCGCGTTCTTCGAGCAGACGCTCGCCGGCCAGAAAGAACCCACGCCGCGCTGGCGCCAGTGCACTGCGCAGACAGATCGCGCTATGGGCGAGGCTGTGGGCCAGGAATGGGTGAAGCAGCATTTCCCGCCCAAGTCCAAGGCCAGCATGGACCAGCTCGTCGCCGAGATGGAAAAGCAGCTCGGCGAGGACATCAAGACTCTCCCCTGGATGAGCGAGGATACCAGGAAAGCCGCCCTTGAGAAGCTCGCTCAGTACCGTAACAAGATCGGCTATCCCGAGCACTGGCGCAACTACGACGCCTTGGCGGTCAAGCGCGACGACGCGATCGGCAACTCGCAGCGCAACGCAGTGTTCCAGCGCAACTACAACCTGAACAAGCTGGGCAAGCCCGTCGACGAGAAGGAGTGGGGCATGACTCCGCCCACAGTGAACGCCTACTACAACCCGTCGATGAACGACATCAACTTCCCGGCCGGCATCCTGCAGCCGCCGTTCTTCGATCCCGACATCGATTGGGCCGTCAACTACGGCGGCATCGGAGTTGTCATCGGGCACGAAATGACGCACGGCTTCGACGACGAAGGCTCTAAGTATGACGGCCACGGCAACCTGCGCGAGTGGCAGACCGCCGACGACCGCCAGAAATTCGTGGCCCGCACCGACTGCGAAGTCAAAGAGTACGGCGGCTTCGAAGCGGCCCCCGCACATGGCGACTCACCCGCCGCTCACCTCAACGGCAAGCTCACGCTGGGCGAAAACACCGCCGACAACGGCGGCCTGCGCATCGCCTACGCGGCCCTTCTCGACACCCTGGCCAAGGAGGGCAAGTCGCTCGAAGACAAAATCGACGGCTACACTCCGGCTCAGCGCTATTTCCTCGGCTTCGCGCAGGTGTGGTGCCAGAACCAGACCGAGCAGTCGGCGCGGCAGTCTGCGCTCACCGATCCGCACTCGCCGGGCAAGTGGCGCGTGAACGGCAGCGTGCAGAACTTCGACGAGTTCGGCAAGGCGTTCAGCTGCACCAAGGGCCAGCCCATGTATCCCGAGAACTCCTGCCGGGTCTGGTAATCATTCAATCGTCGCGCCAAACCAAAGGCCGGAAGCTCGTCTTCCGGCCTTTGGCTCTTGCAAGCTAATTGCTCGCCAATCGCAACGGTTTCTACGATAAGAATCAATGAAATTATCCTTGCCCTGGATTTACCTCTTATTTGCCTTTCCTCATGTGGTTATGGGTCAAATTCAGACCCATCGCTGTGCCCAAGAGCCGGTCACGACCATAACGCGATGGGGCGGCAATGAAAGGGTCGAGCTTGACCTTCGGAACAAGCCACTTCGAATGATTAACGGCATCGTCTTCTTTCCGTATGGCAATCCACTGAACCAATCGTTGGTTCAAGTATTTCGACGAAAGCTCTCGGATCCACCGATGAAGGCTTCGGATCAGGAGCACGGAATCCCGGTGGCGGCATGTATAACAGGCGCCGATGGGATCTTTGGCTTTTCTCTTCCCTCTGGCGAGTACGAAGTTCGCATAAGCCTGAACCAAGAAGTTGATGTGACATCGGTCCTTGTGACCGTGAAGCGTCGGTGTTTTCGCTCGAAGAAGATCAGGGTCGTGATGCGAATTGGCACGTGAAAATCCTCTGTCGCTCAATAACCAATCGTGCCTTTGAATCGGTTTCGGGAAATATCGCTGCCATTTCTGAATCACGCGAAACGCGCAGATGGCACCATTCAGCAGTTCTGATACTTCCAGTTCCTCTGCTTCCCTTCAGCGATCCACTCCACCGCCTGCGCAATGCGCTTGTCCCGCGTCTCTTCACGTTTGGCCTCGGCAATCCACTCCACGTACTCGCGCTTGCAACTCGGGCTGAAGTCCGCGAACACCGCCGCTGCTTTCTTGTTCTTCTTGATAGCGGCAGCAAACTCCGGCGATGCCTTCGCTTCGGGCTTCTTTGCCGCCTTCTCGGGCCGTCCCGCCATGGGGCTCGTAAACTCGCCGCTGTCGATAAACGCCGCGGCCTGCCGGATCCACATGAGCAACTGCTTATCCGGCGGCAGATCCTTCAAACTCGTGATTTTCCCCACGAGGCCCATGCCGTCGCCCGGCTTCGCACCTCCGGTCTCGCGCACCAGCCGGGAGATTTCCTTGCCCCAGAACCCGAAGCTGCAATGCTGTTTGAATCCCGCCATGTTGGCGAAGTTCGCGCCCTTGTAGACAAAGAACGGCATGCTCCACTTGATCGCCTCTTCCACATCGGGGCATCCCTTGTGCATTAGCTCGCGCAAGTGCTCGAGAATGGGCTGCGCGAAAGGCTGCGCCTTGGCGATGTAGGCATCCACCTTGGGATTCAGGGACTGGGCGGCCATGGGTTCGTCTCCTTTTTTTCTTCGAAGTGTACTACTCTCGAAACCCGCCTCTGAAGCTGCAGCCCGGGCCGTGTCCGCGCAGCCGTCTTTATACCCGCAAGCGAGTTGACTTTGGCCTATCTGCGGCGTCCAAACCACAATCGCGCCCAGAAGTCAGACGCCCAGGTTTCGGGGCGCATGCTCGCTCTCCGGGCCCGGTAATGTCGCTGCCGGAATCACGAGTTTTCCCGGCGGCGGCTCGGCAACTATGCACAAGCAACCCTAGGCTTTTACAATTCAGCAGGGACCCATCCCAACCCAGCTCTGCTGCGGAACGCTCACCCTTGGCGGCAAACGCCGGACCAGGATGAAGGAATCGCATGAAGTTTAGGAAATTCGGCAAGGCCCTTATGATGGGCGCCCTCTCTGTCGGCGCCCTCTTCAGCGTTACGTCTTGCGTCCAAAGTTATACCGTTGGCTTCCTGTACGTCACCGGAACTCAGACCACGGGCACGAATGGTTCCCCTGGGCATGGCATCATCAGCGGGTTCAAGATCGACCACAACACCGGCTTCTTGAAGCCCATCAACGGGCTGCCCACTACCTCGGGAGGAGCCAATCCGAGCCGCGCGGTCCTCACCGTCGGTTCGCGCTTTGTCTACGTCCTGAACCAGGGGACAGACGCTTCCGGCGGAGACAACTGCACCTCTGCGGCCAGCCCCTGCTCCGGCGCCAACATCACCCAGTTCGCGGTGGGCGGCAACGGCATCCTCACGCAACAGCAGCAGTTTGTCTCCCAGGGCGACAATCCGCGCCGCCTCCTGGCCGATTCGACGGGGAACTTTATCTTCGTTCTCGACCACGACGCGCCCGATCCAACCACCTGCGCGCTCGCCCTCGGACCGAACGTGAAGACCTGCGGCGATATCACCGTCTTCAAGATCGACCAGTCCACGGGCCGGTTGAGCCTGGTGGTCAATGCCCAGGTCACCTCTGCCAGCGGGCAGCCGCTTGCCTACTTCCCTGTGCCCCCGGCCCCGATCGACTTTCTGCTGAACGGCAGCTTCATGCTTACGCTGAGCGGCACTCCCGCAACGGGCGACTTCGCATTCCCCTACGCATTCAACCCGGGCAGCGGCCAGCTCACCATCAGCCAGAATGGCGTGCAGCCTCTCAATATCTTCGAGGGCACGGCCATTCAGCAGGGCAACGGGTCTATCTACGTTCTCGACAATGAGCCGGTCACCATCTCCTCCGGCAGCGTATTCGCGGCAGGCACATATCCGGCCCAGGTTCTGCCTTACAGCATCGGCACCGGCGGCGCGCTTCAGGCGCAGACCGGCGGACCCGTCCCAATCGACCCCACGCAGTCGAACCCGCTGTTCCTGCTGGCGGAGTCCAAGGGCAAGTGGGTCTACGTGGCCAACACCGGCGACAACGCGAACCAGAACAATCCGCAGAGCGGCATCAACGGATTCGCCATCGACCCGGGCACCAAGCAGCTCACTCCCATGTCCGGCAGCCCGTTTGGCAGCGCGGTGGGAATCGGCGCCGGCCCGCAGTGCCTGGTCGAGGATCCTTCCAACCAGTTCATCTATACCGCCAACTTCAACAGTTCCTCGGTGACCGGCGTCTCGGTCGACCAGAACAACGGCGTCCTGCGGCCTCTGCCGGGAAAGGCAAATCAGGCGTTTCCGCTGGTCGGGCCGGCTGCATTTTGCCTGGTGAACGGGCGCACAAGCTAACGGCGGTCAAGGCACTTCGGGCGGCGCGATCTTAAGCCGCTCCCGCGCGGGGCTCCGGATTGTTCGGACACCCCAATCTAAACCTCGGATTCCGGATGCGGCTCACCAGGCGATCGTCCGGAACACCGAACTCAAAACGTGGTGATCCGGGCCGACCAGAGCGCCCGCGGATGAAAGATGCGCATGAAGTTCAATAAACCGGGGCAGTTGTTGACGGCCGCCGCAGCCAGCCTGCTGGTGTCCGGCCTGCTCACCGCCTGCGATCAGCTCACCGGCACCCTCACCGTGGACTTCGTCTACGTAACCAGCGCCAAGGCAGCAGGTCCTGACAACTACGGCGAGGTCGATGTCTTCGAGATCAACTCGCAATCGGGACACATGCGCCAGATTCCCGCCTCCCCGTTCCCTTCGGGTGGCCGCAACCCCGTCGCCGAAACCGTCTCCTCCGACAATGCCGACCTGTATGTAGTCAACGAAGACGACAACACCATCGTGCAGTTCGTCATCGGCACCGACGGCAAGCTGTACCCTCAAAACACAACCAATACGAACGGCATCTTCCCCGTAGCGGTAACCGTATCAGGCAAGAACCTCTTTGTTGCCGATACGTACGAGCCGCTGCCGACATGCTCGCCGGCTTCCCCGTGCCCCGGCGCCGTAGGCGGATGGCCTCTCCAGAGTGACGACTCGATCAATCGCACCAGCCCGTTCGTCAACTCGTCCATCAGCGCTCCGTACTGGCCGCTGACTCTGCCCGGCAGCCCGGCAGACATCATCACGCCCACGGCAATCAAGGCGTCTCCCAGCGGCTCCACCCTCTATGTCGCCGCGTGGGACACGACTGCGAAAGCCGGATACGTCTTCGCATTCGCCATCGGGACCGGTGAAATCACTCCGCTCAACGGCGGCGTTCCCACCCCGGCAGGCATTCATCCCTCGGCGCTCGCCATCGATCCCACCGGCGCCTACCTCTACGTCACCGACATGACTGGCAATTCGATCCTTGGCTACTCGATCTCCGGCGCCTCGCTCACTCCGCTCAGCGGAAGCCCGTTTCCCGCCGGAAACAAGCCTTCGTCCATTGCCATCGACGCCAAGGGCAACTTCGCGTATGTCGCAAATTCGCTGGATTCGAACGTGACCGGGTATTCGATCAGCGCGGGCGCGCTCACGCGCGTCGCCAGCTATGCTGCCGACACCCAGCCGGTCGCCATCGGCATCGACCCGGCATTGAATCGGTACGTTTTCACGGCGAACTTCCTTGCGAACACAGTTTCAGGGTTCCAGATCAACGCCGCGAATGGCACGCTGCTGAACTCGCAGTTCTCGCCGTTCGCATCCAACGCCAACCCCACCGCCGTGGCTGCCATTCCGCACGGCGCTGTGGCCAAATAGTGGCGAGTTTCCGGGCCGCTCGGCATGAGGCCCATTGCAATCGGAGCGGTTCCAGCGGCAAGGTCCGCCGGCCCGCTGAGTATCCAGGGTTCCAGCGGCGGGTCAGTGCCGTCGGGGCCGCTAGCAACACCCGTCAAGGGCTTTTACAATCCTGATGGGCAACCTAAACAAGTTTTTTCTGGGGCTTTTTCTTTCGATCGCCCACCACGAAGGAAGCGCATGAAGTTCAACAAGATTTCGGGGCCTCCAGCGGCAGGTGTTCGCCGCCGGGGTCGCTTGAGCCAACTTCTCCTGGTCTCCATCATCGGCCTTGCAGTGGCCATGCTTCTCTCCGCCTGCCAGTTGGTCACCATCGACTACGTGTACCTCGCGAGCATCAAAGACGGCGCCGGAGTGGTTGAGTCATTCGCCGCCGACTCGCAGTCCGGCGCCCTGCGCAATGGCCCCGCGTCCGTAAGCTCTGGAGGCAACAACCCGGTTGCCATGGCGGTGAGCCCCAATTACGCGAACCTGTACGTCGGCAACGCCGACAACAACACGGTGGTCCACTTCGCCATCGATTCCAACGGCGTCCTCACCAAGAAGGACTCCGTGACCCTCGCCACCGCGCCGGCCGCCCTGGCCGTGAATGCCACCGGCAGTTACCTCTACGTGGCCTCGGGCACCACTTCCGCAAATCTCACCGAGTACGCGCTCTCCTCCGGCACCATCGGATCCGCGGTCGCCCAGGAGTCCCTGGTCCTGCCCGAGCCCGCCTTCGCGAACGACATCATGGTGCCCACCGGCGTCAACGTGCTGGTCAGCGAAGCCGGCGTCTACGTCTCGGCCTACGATAAGTCGGCCTACAATCCAGGCAACCCCGTCACCAGCACCGCAAATCCCGGCTGGGTCTTCGGTTTCGCCGTCGGTTCCGGCGGCGCTCTCTCGCCTTCTCAGGACAGCCCCTACCACACCGGAGTCAAGCCCTCGGCGCTCATCTCTGACCCCACCAGCCGCTACGTCTACGTCACCGACTTCGCCTCGAACAGCCTCGTCGGCTACGGCGTCACCTCGGGCAGCACGCTCAACTTCCTCGTCAGCGGCCCCTATAAAACCGGCAACGAGCCTTCCGCGATTGCAATCGACGCCCGCGGAAAGTACATCTACGTAGCCAACGCACTTGACTCTTCGGTGAACGCCTACGCAATCGACCTCGCCACGGGCATTCCGTCCGCGGTCATCAACACCACGGGAAGCCAGATCAACGCCACCGACTCCGTGCCGGTATCACTCGTAGTCGATCCCGCGCTTGCCCGCTTCGTCTACACGGCGAACTTCCTCGGCAACTCGATCTCCGGCTTCCAGATCAATCCCGACACTGGGGCCATCCACTCGACCCAGTCCACTCCGTACCCCTCGGGAACGAGCCACCCGACGTCGATTGTCTGCATACCGCACGGCAACCACTCAATCCAGGCGCCGCTGTCGTAGCCCAATCACCATCAGAATGAGAACGCCCAGCCAACCCGGCTGGGCGTTTCGTTTCAGCGGCAATCGTCATTGTTCTGACTGTCTCATCTCTATTCCCTATTCCCTATTCCCTGTTCCCTGTTCCCCGATCTCTGGTCCCTGATCCCTGATCCCTGCCGTTAGGCCCCCATCCATTTCCGCAACAGCCGCTGCGCCGGCTTCTCCACAAGGTGCAGCGCCAGAAGCGCCAGCCCGATCAGGATCAGGTAGCTGACCCACGGGTCATATTGCGCGAGGCCCACCTTGTTCAGCACATGGGTGTCGTGAATCAGGTTCCAGAAGTTGAAGTGCAGTAGGTAAAGCGCATAACTGGCCTCGCCCACAAACACCAGCGGCGCAACGCCGAGAACAGCCGAAAGCACATTCTTTCCCGACAATCCCAGAATGATGCATCCGAACAGCGGCATCAGCAGCCCGTCGTGCATCATCGCATAAGGGATCCTGCCTCCCAGCCACAGCAGGAAGAATGTCGCACCGAACCCGCCCACGCCGAGCAGCAGCCGAACGCGGGCCTCGCGCGGAATCAGCTCGTCCAACTCCGCCAGCACCACGCCGAAAAGGAAGCTCGCCAGGTGCGGCAGCGGAGTGAACTTGAGCGCCTGCAGCCACGGCCCCGTCGAGAAGCGGTCAGGATGCGCGATGCCATCGGGGTGGAACACCGCGTACAGCGTTCCCGGAATCAGCCCGATGAACCAGATCACCGCGAGCCGCCGCAGAATCGGCCCGATCGTGTCCGGCCGCCTCCATCGCGCGATCCACGGGAACAGCACGTAGTAGAACGACTCCGCCGACATCGTCCACGCCGGAGTATTGAGGAACGTCGCGATCTCCGGGATCCACCCCTGCAAGAGCAGCGGCGAGAGCACCATGCCCGTCCAGAACATCGCATGTGTGTGCGACGCGTATTCCTGCGGAATCATCCGCCACGCCATCAGCAGGCTCAGCAGGTAGATCGGGTACAACCGCGTGAACCGCGCCTTGTAAAACCGCATCGTGTTGAGCTGCCCCGCGCGCGCCCTCGGCCCGTAGTTGTACGCCAGCACGAAGCCTGAAAGCAGAATGAAATAGCTCACCGACGCGTATCCTGCATTGACGACCGGCGCCAGGAACCCGAACCACTGTGGATTGGAAAAATGGAAAAAGACGATGTTAACGGCTGCGAAGGTCCGCAAGCCGGTGATCGCATTCAGCCGGTCTGGCCTGCGTGCCTCCACTGCCCGGTTAGACGGCGGTGTACGGTCTTGCGATGCAGTCAGGATGGGTGACTCTCTCGAAGTTTGAGTGAATCGCGGCCGACTCTCGCCGCTTCTGGAAAATCTCTCGATTACGCTCTAAGAAGGCATTTCTGATCCCTGGTCCCTGTTGCCTGGTGCCTGCCATTACGCCGTGACGAGAGACCCCACCTTCTCACCCATCACCACGCGCTTGATGTTCCCCGGCTGGTTCATGTTGAAGATGATCATGGGCAGATTGTTGTCCTTGCAGAGGCTCACCGCCGTCAGGTCCATCACCTTCAGGCCCTGCTTCAGGATGTCCATATAGGTGATCTCGTCGTACTTCACGGCGTCTTCCACCAGCCTCGGGTCGGCCGAATAGACGCCCTCCACCTTGGTGCCCTTCAGCAGCACGTCCGCCTTAATCTCCATCGCGCGAAGGCTGGCCGCCGTGTCGGTCGAGAAAAACGGGTTCCCGATTCCCGCCGCGAAGATCACCACGCGCCCTTTTTCAAGGTGCCGCACGGCACGCCGCCGTATGTAGGGTTCGGCGATCTGGTTCATGAACACCGCGGTCATTACGCGGCACTGTACGTCGCGCTGCTCCAGCGCATCCTGCAAGGCAATGGCGTTGATGATCGTCGAGAGCATGCCCATGTTGTCGGCGCTCACGCGGTCCATCTCGCGGGCCTGATCGGCCACGCCGCGAAAAATATTGCCGCCTCCCACGACGAGAGCGACCTCGACGCCAAGGTCGTGGACTTCGGCGATCTCGGCCGCCGTCTCCGCCACCTTTTCGGCGTCAAGCCCAAAGCCGCGCGTCCCCGCCAGGGCCTCTCCCGAGAGCTTCAAGACGATCCGCTTATACATATCCTTTCCGAGTATAGCGAAAGGCAGGGATCAGGCATCAGGGACCAGGGATCAGAAAGGCCGCAAGCACGTTCTGGAACGCTCAGAGGATAACCCGGTAGAAGCCCTCTTCTCTGAAGCGGAAATCCGAATCAAGAATCCTCGCGACCGGAAGCGTTTCGGTGTGCTTTGGTGATTCGCCGAAACTGCCATACCAGAGCGCGTACAGCTCAATCACTACCTCGCCATGCTGGCGAAGCAATTCCACCAGCCGCCGCCGGTTCAAGTTCTCCGCTTCGGCTTCCTCAGAGTCTTCACACGAGTATTCGGGCCAATCTCCATTGCTGCTAAGGCAAAGATTTGGGAAGTCGCATCCGCAAGAGGAAGTCGAACCGATATTCTGCACTTCCGGCTGACCAAAATGCGCCTTCACCGGAAGTTCGTCCTCCACCAGATCCCTCACCGAAACATCAGGGGATTCCTGTACCCACGCCTTGCGGGTAATCGGCTTCGAACTTCCGGCGTAGAGCATCATGCACATGGGCTAATTCTAGCCCGGCGCAATAAAAGGGGCCGCCCCGATCAGGCAGCCCCCACTGACAACTGAAAACTGACCACTGTCCCTACGCCGGGCTCGGCGAACCCTCCGGGAATCCGGCTCCAGGGCGCGTCTCCGGCTTCAGCACCTGCTGTCCGCTCCCGCCGCCATCGCCAGGCGCCGCCAGCGAGCTGCGCATCGGAGGCAGTTCCTTGCCCTCGATCAGCATCTTCACTTCGTCCGCGTCGATCGTCTCGCGCTCCAGCAGCGCTGCCGCAATCCGGTGCATCGCATCCTTGTGCGTATCGATCAGCGTGTAAGCCGACTGGTACGCTTCGTCGATGTAGCGCCGCACTTCGAGATCGATCTGCCGCGCCGTCTCTTCCGAGAAGTCACGATGCTGCGCGATCTCGCGGCCCAGGAAGATCTGCTCTTCCTTCTTGCCGAAGGTCAATGGTCCCAGGCGGCTCATGCCGTACTCGCACACCATGCGCCGCGCCAGGTCGGTGGCCACTTCAATGTCCGAACCCGCGCCCGTCGACATCTGGTTGAGGAAGATCTCCTCCGCCACGCGCCCGCCGTAGGCCGTCGCCAGCCGCGTTTCCAGGTAGTCGCGCGTGTAGTTGTGCCGGTCGTCGGGCAGGTACACCGTGACGCCCAGCGCCATGCCGCGCGGAATAATCGTTACCTTGTGAATCGGGTCCGAGTGGTCGCGCAGGTACGACACCAGGGCATGCCCAGCCTCGTGATACGCGGTCACCCGCTTCTCCTCGTCGGTCAGCAGCATCGACTTGCGCTCGGCGCCCATCAGCACCTTGTCCTTGGCAAGTTCGAAGTCGTACATCGTGACCTGCTTGCGGTTCAGCCGCGCGCCATTCAGCGCAGCCTCGTTCACCATGTTGGCCAGGTCGGCCCCCGAGAATCCCGGCGTCCCGCGTGCCAGCACGTTCAGGTTCACATCCTCCGAGATCGGGACCTTCTTCACGTGTACGCGCAGCACTTCTTCGCGTCCGCGCACATCCGGCAGTCCAACCACAACGCGGCGGTCAAAGCGGCCTGGCCGCAGCAACGCGGGATCAAGCACGTCGGGCCGGTTCGTCGCCGCCACCAGGATCACGCCGTCATTCGACTCGAATCCGTCCATCTCAACGAGCAGCTGGTTCAGCGTCTGCTCGCGCTCGTCGTGCCCGCCGCCCAGGCCGGCTCCACGATGGCGTCCCACGGCGTCGATTTCGTCGATGAAGATGATGCACGGGGCATTCTTCTTGCCCTGCTCGAACAGGTCGCGCACGCGGCTCGCGCCCACGCCCACGAACATCTCAACGAAGTCCGAGCCGGAGATCGAGAAGAACGGCACGTTCGCCTCGCCGGCCACGGCGCGCGCCAGCAGCGTCTTGCCCGTTCCCGGAGGCCCCACCAAGAGCACGCCCTTGGGAATCCGTCCGCCCAGCTTCTGGAACTTCTGCGGCTCGCGCAGGTACTCGATAATCTCCTTGAGCTCTTCCTTGGCCTCGTCCACGCCGGCCACGTCCTTGAACGTGACCTTCTTCTGCTGCATCGAGAGCAGGCGCGCCCGGCTCTTGCCGAAGCTCAGCGCCTTGTTGCCTCCACTCTGCATCTGCCGCAGCATGAAGAACCAGATCGCGCCGATCAGCACGAAGGGGCCGACATTGAACAGGATCGGGAGCAGCAGGTTGCTCTGCGGTTCCTTGATCGTGGTCGACACCTTGTTCGCGCGGAGTTCCTTCGCCACGCTGTCCACGAGTCCTGCCGCGATCTGCGTGTGGAACTCGTCCTTGGCCCCCTTCATGTGGCCGTGAAGTTCGGTGCCCTGAATGGTCACGTCCGAGACCTGCCCGGCGTCGATCTTGTCCATCAGATCGGAATAGTTGACCTCCGCGGTCTTCCCGCTAAGGCTTCCGCTCCTCGAAACAACTGCCCAGAGCATCATCAGGCAGATGAGGATAAAGACCCAGAACATGATCGTTTTAACGGTAGAATTCACCAGGACTCCTTTTGCCGCCGGCAATGCCCGTTCCACGGACCCGCGCCGTCAGCCTTACCCACTCCTTAAGACGCTGATAACCCCCATCGGGTCACAGAAACTTGGCGCCTCGCGAAAGGAGACAAATCCCCTCCCCGCCCGGACGAGCAGTAAGTTCGATTGTACTCCGAGACTCCTAAATCTTGAACCGGACCCGCGGACCGCCGTCCTCGCGCATCGGTGTAATTACCCTCCCACGGAAGAGCCATTACTCCGCTCCCAAACGTTACTCCGATCGGGAGCGTTGCCAAGTCGATTCCAGCGGCGCTACTGAAATCCGGATTCCCGGCTCCCCCTCCACCTGGACCCCCTGCATCCACACGATCCTCCCGCCCAACTCCACTACCGGCCAGCGCGCACGCGCCTCTCCGGCCACCTTCATTCGCTCCAGTACCTCTTTCACCTTCCGCGGGCCGCTCGAGTGCCGCAAATGCACCCGGTCCCCCGCCTTCCACGCCCGGAGCACAGCGGTGTCCTGATGATTACGGACTTCCCCCCTCTCATGTTCCACCGCAGAGGGAGGAGGGGATCCAATCCCCGTGGGAACCATTTCAATCCTCACCCGCACTCCGAACCCCTCCCCCTCCCCCGGCACCGGAATCTCCACCTCCGCCACTTCCTTAACCGCATTTTCCGGCGCAACCGCCTGAATCGAAAGCCGCAGTTCCCGGTGCATCCGGACCCCAAGCAGCCCTCCGGCCAGTTCGCGTTTCTGCCCTGCCCGGCCTGAAGCAGCCAGCCGCCGCAGCTCCTCCGTGGCACGAAAATCCGGAGCCGCCCCCAGTCTCAACGCTGCTGCGCGGATCAGCCGCCTCTGCACCGCCGGGTGCAGTGCCGCCAGCCGTCCAAGATCCAGCGCCACGTCCTCCGCGGCTGTTCTTCCGCCCCCGCGAACAGGCTTCCCGGCCAGAATCACGCGCGGCGCCACCCGCTCCAGCTCGCCCTCCCACCAGATCTCCTCGTCGCGCGCCAGCTCCGCCATCTGCGCCAGGTGCTCCCTGAGCCGCGGATTCCACCCCTCAAGCATCGGCAACAGCTCGAGCCGGATGCGGTTTCGCGTAAACGTCAGATGCCGGTTCGAAGAGTCCTCGCGCCACTCCTGGCCCAGCGCCTTCAAGTACGCCTCCACCTCTGCCCGCGTCGTGCCGAGCAGCGGCCGCACCACCCGCCCCTCAGGAAACTCCACCATCGGATGAATCCCCGAGATCCCCTCCGTCCAGGCCCCGCGCAACAGCTTCGCCAGCACAGTCTCCGCCTGGTCATCCAGCGTATGCGCCGTCGCTACCGCATCAACTTTCAATAAGCTGCCATCATCCGGAGCGGTGCGGCGCGCTTTTGTCGCCGCGAAGTCGACGGACCCGCATCTCTCTCCGGTCATCAACTCCCGGAACCACGCATACCGCACCCGCCGCGCCGCCTCCTCGGTCGTCTCAGCGGGCTTCCCCGGCAGCCGCGCCGACTCCGCCGCCACATCCACCTTCGTCGTCAAAAACGGCAACCCGAGGCGCTCTGCAATCTCCCGTACGAACTCCAGGTCCGCGTCCGCCTCCGCGCCGCGCAGCCCGTGGTGCAGATGCGCCACGCTAAGAACCACCCCCAGCTCGGCTCTCCGCGCTTCCAGCGCCCGCAGCAGCGCCACAGAGTCTGCCCCTCCCGACACGCCCACCGCCACCCGTATCCCGGGCTTCAGTCGAGTCGTATCCAGCAGCAGGTTGGGAACAGCGTTTCGCACCACAGGATCATATCGCTCGCGCGCCCTGTCTTTCCTCATCCCCCCTATACTGTCCAAAATGCTGAAAACGCGCACCGCCGCCATCCCCGACGCTCCCCTCATCACCGCTCACCGCCGCGCCATGTTTGTGGCCATGGGCAGCGGAACGCCTGAGAGCCTCGACGAAATGTGCCGTCACTTCGAACCGTGGCTTCTGCCGCGCCTGGCCGACGGCCGCTACCTCGGCTGGATCACCTGCGACGGCGCACGCCCCATCGCCTCAGCCGCACTCCTCTTCCTCGACTGGCCGCCCCACCCGCTCCATCCCGCCGATTCTGTTCGCGCATACATCCTCAACGTCTTCGTCGAGCCCGAATACCGCCGCCGCGGCCTCGCCCGCTCCCTCGTCCAGCTCTGCATGGACGAGGCCCGCCGCCGCAACATCCGCGTCACCATGCTCCACGCCTCGGCTGAAGGCCGCCCTGTTTACGAGTTAATGGGATTCAGCCTTTCCAACGAGATGCAGTATGTCGAACCTGACATCAGAAGAAATCCCAACGGCTTTCCGGTTTTTCCTCCCGAAAGTACTCGGCCTACGATCGCGGATGACATCGTGAAGGAGATCGAACAGCAGGAGTTTGACCCTTCGGTGATCCACGATCGAAAGCCGGCTACGGGCTGACTGTGCAATGACTGCGACGGCCGGCGTTGGTCTCCGTTTCCTCGTCAATTTTCTGAATTGCGGCCGGGCTGGCCTGCTGACTTGCCGAATTGCCCAGCTCCCTAATCCCTAGTCCCTAGTCCCTGGCGTTGTATACTTCCCCAGTTATGCAAGTATTCGCGATTCTCCCCGCCGCCGGGTTGGGGACGCGCATGGCAGGTCCGCAACCCAAACAGTTCCTTGCCCTTGGCGGAATTCCTATATTGATCCACTCACTCCGCGCTTTTGCCGCCGTGCCGCGCATCAGCGGGATCTGCGTGGCGGTACGCAAATCCGAGATCGAGCGCGTACAGGCCCAGGTCAACGAGTACGGCTTTGCGGATCGCGTCCAGGTCGTCGAAGGCGGCGACAGCCGGCAGGAATCCGTCGCCAACGCACTCGCCGCCCTGCCCGCCCAGCCAGACGACATCGTCCTCGTCCACGATGCAGTCCGACCCCTCATCGACGCGGCCACCATCGACCGCACCATCGACGCTGTCAAGGAGCACGGCGCAGCCATCGTCGGCCTGCCCGCCGTCGACACAATCAAGCAAGTGGAGCGCACTGCCCACGGCGCCCTGATCACCAGCACCATCCCCCGCGAGTTCATCGTTCAGGCGCAAACGCCCCAGGGCTTCCGCTTCGGCCTGCTGCAATCCGCCTTCAATGAAGCCATAACCGACGGCTTCGTCGGAACCGACGAGGCGTCCGTCGTCGAGCGCGCCGGCCATCCGGTGGCTGTCGTACCCGGCTCTCAGGTTAATCTGAAGATTACCCAGCCCGGCGACCTGGAACTGGCTGAGTTCTATCTGCACCAGCGCGCCCGCTGACATCGCGGACCAATGATCCCGGGGATTCCATCGCCCGGTCCTGAGGGAATTTCCGCGCGTCTGGCTGATTTAGCTTTATCTTGAATTGGAGACCCGCTCGGAAGAATGGACACCCGCATCGGATTCGGCTACGACTCACATGAATTCAAAGCGGGCGTGCCCCTGCGCATCGGCGGCATGACGATCGACCACCCCGAGGGCCTCGCCGGCCACTCCGACGGAGATGTCCTGCTCCACGCCATCACCGACGCACTGCTTGGCGCCGTCGCCGCAGGAGATATCGGCACCTTCTTCCCGCCGGGCGACCCACGCTGGAAAGACGCCGATTCGGCCGTTTTCATCAAGCTCGCCCGTGAAGAGCTCCGCCACGCCGGATACCAGGTCGTCAACGTCGACACCACCCTCATCCTAGCCGCGCCCAAGATCTCACCCATCGCAGGAGAAATGCGCTCCCGCGTCGCCGACCTCCTTGGGATTGAACTCGACCAGGTGAGCATCAAGGCCAAGACCCCCGAGGGCCTCAACCTCGACCACGTCGCCCAGTGCCACGCCGTCGCGCTGGTGGAAAAGGCCCTCGATGAAGACGACCTCAAAAGCATGGCCGAAGTCGTAGAAAGTCAGCGCCAACTTGAAGACGTGGTCGAAGACCTGCTCAGCCAGGTCCACGGCGTACCGAAGCGCCGCACCGTATCGCCCATCTTCGATACGGAAGACATTACGTAATAGCAGGGACCAGGCATCAGGGATCGGGGATCAGAAAACAGAAGCAAAGGCTCCTCCCAGTGATCTCCCTGCCTGACCCCGTCCACCGCCTTTCCCTGGTCCCTGATGCCTAATCCCTGCCTTTTCTCTTTTCCATTGCGCAACCTCTACTGATGCCGTACCTTGGCTGCGAGCCCAATTCCACTCCAGGAGTCTCCACCATGCACGACCTCGCTCTATTGCTGGCGCAATCCCAGCCCGACGTCGCCCAGGCCCAGAAGATCGCCATTGCCATGATGGCCATCATGCCGTTCATCATCATCATCGGCCTGGCTATCGTGATTATTCCCTTCTGGTTCATCTGCAAGAAGGCCGGCTTCTCGCCCTGGCTTTCGTTGCTCAATGTCGTCCCGTTTGGCAGCCTGATCCTCTGGTACGTTCTCGCCTTCGCCGAGTGGAAGGTCGTCCCCGCTCCGTCGATGGGCTACCTGCCGCCCGCGCCTTATCCGCCGCCGCCCCCGCAGGCCTGAGCCGCTCCCGCTGCTCGGCTTTCGCCGGGGGTCTGCCGCGCCGGGCCCCCGGAGCCTCATCGTCTCGACAAGCTTCAACCACGCTCTAGGCGCGCGTATTTCGCTTCCAAGTTCATCTCAAATAGTGCTACGATTTCGGCAATCTTATCCCCCGCCGGAGTCAAATCATGGGCTACCTCCTCCAGCATGTCGTCATCCTGTTCGCGGTTGGCGTACCGTTCCTGCTGGTATTCTGGATGCTGCCCCTCTGGTTCATCTGCAAAAAGGCCGGTTTCTCGCCCTGGCTCACCCTGCTTAATTGCATCCCATTCGGCAACACGGTGCTTCTCTACCTGCTCGCCTTCGCCGACTGGAAGCGCCATCCGATGTTCCAGGCCGAGCCCGTTCCGCCCTCCGTAACGCATCCCGGCAAGGCCACCACCGGCCCCCATATCGTTGCCCGCCGCGTTCAGCATTGAGACCGCTGAGCTCTACTCGAAGTGCCTGACTGGTAGCATCGAAGAGGAATATTCTCTGAGATGCACGACAAATCCTCTTCTTCAGCTTCGGCTCCGCGCGTCCGTTTTGCGCCGTCGCCTACGGGTTTTCTTCACGTAGGCTCTGCACGCACCTTCATCTTCAATTGGCTCTACGCGCGCCACAATCGCGGAACCATGGTCTTCCGCCTCGACGACACCGACGTCGAGCGCAACACCGACGCCAGCGTGCAATCCATCCTCGAAGGCCTGCGCTGGCTCGGCCTCGACTGGGACGAGGAATTCAAGCAATCCGAGCGCCTGGCGCTCCACCGCTCCGCTGCCCACGCCATCTTCGATCGCGGCCTCGCCTACCGCGACTTCACCCCGGCACACGCCGCCGAAGGCGAAGCGTCATCGGCACAGGGAGCCTGGCTCTTCAATCCCGGCATGCGCGAGCTTTCGCGCGATGAATCCGACCGCCGCGCCGCCGCCGGCGAGCCCTTTGCACTCCGCTACCGCGTTCCTCGCAATGAGGGCCGCATTGTGCAATTCAATGACGCTGTCTACGGCGAAATGGCCAAGCCCTCCGACGAGATCGAAGACTTCGCGCTGCTGCGATCGGACGGCAACCCCACCTACCATCTCTCGTCCTGCGTAGACGACGCCGACCTCCGCATCACGCAAATCATTCGCGGCCAGGACCACCTGACCAACACATTTAAGCACGTGCTCATCTTTGAAGGCCTCAATGCGCAGCCCCCACAGTTCGCGCACCTGCCGCTGCTCGTCGCCCCCGACGGCGCCAAGCTCTCCAAGCGCAAGCATGGCTCCGTCGTCAGCGTCACCACCTACCGCGACGCCGGCTTCCTTCCAGAAGCCTTCATTAACTTCCTCTGCCTCCTCGGCTGGTCGCCCAAAAACGACCTCGAGTTCATGCCGATCTCGCAGCTCACCGAACTGTTCACGCTCGAAGGCGTCAACCGCTCGAACGCCGTCGTGAATTTTTCCGAAGAGTCTCCCTTCGACCCCAAGGCGGTCCACCTCAACGGCGAGCACCTCCGCGCCCTCTCTGTCGATGACCTCAGCGCGCGGCTCCAGCCGTTCTTCGACCAAGCCGGCCTCAACGCCTCTCCCGAGAAGCTCCGCGAAGTCACGCCGCTGATCCGCGAGCGCATCCGCCTCATGAGCGAAGCCCCCGCCGCTGCCGACTTCTTCTTCCTCGACCAGCTCCCGCCTTACGACCCCGCCGAGCTGATCCCCGCAAAGGGCGCTGACGCCGCCATGACGCTCCGCGTCCTCCAGCACGCGCAGCAGATCCTCGCCGCAGTGCCGGAGTGGAATCACGACTCCCTGGACAAGGCCCTCCGCGAAGCCGCCGCCACACTAGGCCTCAAAGCCGGCCCCATGTTCCAGCCCATAAGGGTAGCCGTCTGCGGCCGCAAAAACGCCCCACCGCTCTTCGAGACGATGACCGTCCTCGGCCGCGAAATATGTCTTGACCGCATCCAGAAGGCCGAAGCTAAGATGGCAGAGATTTAATCCGCAGACAAAAACTTTACCGCCGGGGGTTGGATAAGAATGATCCATTCGCCGCTCACCGTTCTTGCGCTCGCCATATCCCCCATCGTCATGGTGACTTTTGTTCTCCAGTCCTGGTTCAAGCGCGATCCGCTTTCTCAGCCATCCATTGTCGCCGCGATCCCCCTCGGCCTCAGTTCAATCGCCATTCTTCTTGGCCAGAGCGGGGTTATTCTCCTCGCGACATTTCAAGCAATTGCAACGCAACAAACTGCGGGCATGAAGGCTGTGGTCTCCGGCCTTATTGGTGCGCAACAGCCGCTCATCTGGGGCCTTCTTGATTTCCTGGCTTGCCTGGTCGTCATCTTCTTCGTCTCTACAGTTCTCAGGTACCAACGCGATGAAGAAACGCCACTGGTTCACGCCTATGTCGCACTTCCGGCGCTCATTGCCACGGCAGTAGTCTTGGTTGGGCTCTTTCTACTCGTGTACTTTCAGTACTCCACAGTCGACCTTGTTATGAAGATCGTCGATAATGCCCGCTATCAGGAACTCGCGTCGCAGTATGGCACGGCAAACCCCGCTTTCTTCGCCCGCACAATCAGCTCCCGGCTCGTCATCATTACCTTCTCGTCGGTTCCCATGCTCCTCATCCTGATCGCTTCCGGCATTCTCAACTTGCTCTGGCGGCAAAAGCAGCTGAGCAGGCAAGCCTTGGCCATGGTTCTCACCCTCGGCACGCTGATCGGTTGCGGGGTGAGCGTGCTCAGTGAACTCAGCTTCGTAGACTATCTGCGACATGTGCGCTGAAGGCGCACCATGCCCATTGCACCGGTTGCTGCGCGCCACCCGTAACATTCGTCTCGCAAAAATGAAACAATAGGAGCATGGCAGCCACAACCGGCTCGAACACGGAAAGCCCCGAAGCCCGGGACCAGGAAACCCGCACCCCATCCAACTTCCTCCGCGACATCATCGCGGAAGACGTCCGCACCAAAAAATTCGGCGACGCCTCCATCCAGACGCGCTTTCCGCCCGAGCCCAACGGCTACCTCCACATCGGCCACGCCAAGGCCATTTTTCTCGATTTCGGACTGGCCGATGAGTTCAAGGGAAAAACCAACCTCCGCTTCGACGACACCAACCCCGAAAAAGAAGAGCAGGAGTACGTAGACTCCATCCAGAAGGACGTCCGCTGGCTCGGCTTCGACTGGGAGCGCCTCTGCTACGCCTCCGACAACTTCGGCCAGCTTTACGAGTGGGCCGTCCAACTCATCAAAGCCGGCAAAGCCTACGTAGACGACCTCACCGCCGACCAGATCCGCCAGTACCGCGGCACCCTTACCGAGCCCGGCCAAAATTCGCCCTTCCGCGACCGTTCCGTTGAAGAGAATCTGGACCTCTTCACACGCATGAAGGCCGGCGAATTCCCCGACGGCAGCCGCGTGCTGCGCGCGAAAATCGACATGGCCTCGCCCAACATCAACCTGCGCGACCCCATCATGTACCGCATCCTCCACGCCGAGCATCACCGCACCGGCAACGACTGGTGCATCTACCCCATGTACGACTACGCGCACGGCCAGTCCGACTCGATCGAGAACGTCACGCACTCCATGTGCACGCTCGAGTTCGCCGACCACCAGCCGCTCTACCGCTGGTTCATCGACAACCTCGGCATCTTCCCCTCGCAGCAGATCGAGTTCGACCGCCTCAACCTCACCTACACGCTGCTGTCGAAGCGCAAGCTGCTCCAGCTCGTCCAGGAAGGCCGCGTCTCAGGCTGGGACGACCCGCGCATGCCCACGCTCTCCGGCATCCGCCGCCGCGGCTTCACCCCCGAAGCCATCCGCGCCTTCGTCACCGCCAGCGGAGTCTCGCGCACCAACGGCACAATCGACATCGAAATGCTCGAGCACTTTCAGCGTGACGACCTCAACCGCCGCGCCTCGCGCGCCATGGCCGTCCTGCGCCCGCTCAAGCTCGTCATCACCAACTACCCCCAAGATCCGAATCAGGCCCAGATCGAGTACGTCGAAGTCGCCAACAACCCCGAAGACCCGTCAGCCGGCACACGCCAGGTACCCTTCAGCCGCGAGATCTACATCGAGCAGGACGACTTCCGCGAAATTCCCCCGCCCAAGTACTACCGCCTCTCCCCCGGCAAGGAAGTCCGCCTTCGCTCCGCCTACTTCATCACCGCCACAAATGTAGTAAAAGACGCCGCGGGCAACATCACCGAAGTCCACTGCACCTACGACCCCGCAAGCCGCGGCGGAAACTCGCCCGATGGCCGCAAGGTCAAGTCCACCATGCACTGGGTCTCGGCCCCGCACGCCATCTCCGCCGAAGTCCGCCTCTACGACAAGCTCTTTTCCACGCCCGATCCTTCCGACGTCCCCGAAGGCGGTTCCTTCCTCGACAATCTCAACCCCAACTCTCTCGAAGTCATCCCCGACGCGAAGCTCGAGCCATCCCTCCCCGCCGCCGCCATCGGCGCACCCTACCAGTTCGAGCGCGTCGGCTACTTCACCCCCGACCCGGACTCCACAGACCAGAAAAAAATCTTCAACCGCACGCTTGCGCTCAAAGACACCTGGGCCAAGATCGAAAAGAAATCCGGAGCGTAGGCCTGCGGGGCCTCTATCATTCGTTCTGTCGTTCTGCAGCAGAGAGGAACCTTCATGGCCGAATTCACGCGTATCTGCGCACAGTCCGAACTGCCCCCACCCGGCGCCGTGCGCGACTTCACCGCGAACGGCCGCTCGCTCTGTGTAGCCAATTTCGAGGGTAAGATCTGCGTGCTCGACGGCACTTGTCCCCACGAAGGCGGCCCGCTCGGCGAAGGCTCCATCGAAAACGGCCGCGTCGTCTGCCCCTGGCACGCCTATGCTTTCGACGTCCACACCGGCGAAGCCGAAGGCGAACCCTCTCTCAAGGCTGAAGTTCTCCAGGCAAAGGTCGAGGACGGCGAATTGCGGGTCGAACTGTAGCCGCTATCCCGCAGCCTCGATTCTCGAACCCGGGGACGCTGCCCGCTCAAACGCGCACAATCTGCGGCAGCGCATCGAAATGCACATCGCGAGCAAGCAGAACGAGCGAGTGCTGCAACACCAGCGCCGCGATCCACATATCGTTCGTAGGAATCGGAGTTCCCTGCTTGCGCAGCTGCCGGTACACGTTCGCATAGTGATGCGTCGTCTGATCGTCCGGGTAGAGAACAGCCACGCCCGGCTTCAACAGCAACCGCCTCAGAATCGCCTCGTTCTGCGGACCCCGGTTGCCGACGGCGAACCCGGCGCGCAATTCACCCAGCACGATGAACGGAAGCCACACCTGCTCCGCACGCTCAACTGTTTCGACGACAGTAGACTCACCCCTGCAGAGGTCCGTGTAGCGATTGGTATCGAGCGCAATCCTCACGCCCGCCTCATTGCGCTGCTGGTCAGCGCCACAGCGCTTCGTCCACGGTGTCTTGCGCCGCAATGGCCTCGTCAAAGGCCGCATCCTTCCGCCAGCTTCCCGCGATGTCGCTCAGATCGCGTTCCTGGCGAGTCTGTTCCTGAAGTCCAGCGCCCCGCGCCAGCGCCCGAACGGCAATATCGTTCAAGCTCTTGCCTTCCTCCCGCGCCGAGTTGCGGAGGGCTTCATCCAGGTAGTCCGGCACGTTGCGAATCGTATACTGCATGCACTGATTGTAGGCACTGCAGGCAGATTATGCAAGCAGCCTGAGATCCACGCAGCCTCTCAGTGAACTGCCTTCGGTTAGCATGCGTATCCACAGATGTCAGCTCGATCGGCATGGGGTGTCCGTTTTCGGACAAATCCCACTATGGGTGGACACCGGCACCCGCAATCCCGCTATCGAGCCCATCTGATTCCAAAGGCTTTAGAAACAAAGACTTTTGGCTTTCGACGTGCACAGAAATCCGTGACTCGATTCCTCCGGGGGCAGCCATCATGCAAAAACTTCTCTTCGATCTCCGCGTAGTCTTCCGCCAGCTTCTCAAGGCTCCCGGCTTCTCGCTCACCGCGATCCTCATGCTGGCCTTCGGCATCGGCGCCACCACTGCCATCTTCTCCATCGTCGAAGCCGTCCTCCTCCGGCCGCTGCCCTTCCCCGACTCAAGCCGCCTCGTGGTGCTCTCCGACCGCCTCGAAGGCATCAGCGTAGGCGTTGGAGGCACGAATGAAGTTGGCGTCACCGTCCCCGACATCAGGACCTACACGCGCGACACCCACGGCTTCAGTTCGCTCGGCGGATACCAGTTCGCCGGCTTCGAGCTGAGTGGCAACGGCGAACCGGCGCAGGTCTCTGCCGCGCGTATGACCTCCGGCGTCTTCCCTGCGCTCGGCGTTCAGCCCATGCTCGGCCGCTTCTTCACCACGGACGAAGACGAGAAACGCCAGCAGGTCACGCTGCTCAGCTACGGCGCATGGGTCAAGCGCTTCCACTCCGATCCCAACATCCTCGGAACTAAGATCCTTCTCGACCGCAAGCCTTACGAGGTCATTGGCGTCATGCCAAAGGGATTCGAATTCCCGCTCATCGCCGGCCAGATCAACCGCACTGAGCTCTGGGTTCCCATGAGCTTCAGAGAAGACGAACTGATGCCTGTGGCGGCGGCCAACTGGAGCTACCAGATGGTGGGCCGCCTCAAGCCCGGTGTCACCGCTAAACAGGCCGAATCCGACGCAGAAGTCGTCGCCAAGGAGATCATGCGCGGCTTCCCGGCCATGATCGCCAACCTGCACATCAGCGCCCTGGTCCGCCCGCTCCAGGAGGAAACCATTGAAAGCGCTCGTCCCCTGCTGCGCACCCTGTTTCTTGCCGTCGCGGTCGTCCTGCTCATCGCCTGCGCCAACCTCGCCGGCCTCATGCTGGTCCGCGCGCTTCGCCGCCAGCGCGAAATCGCCGTCCGCATGGCCGTCGGCGCTCGCGCATCCACGCTGCTCCGCGGCGCCATCCTTGAAAGCGTCGTCCTCAGCGTAACCGGGGGCCTGCTCGGTCTCGGGCTTGCCGCCACCGCGCTCGCCATCGGCCGCAGCATACTCCCTGAAAGCCTTCCGCGCGTCAGCGAGATCGGCCTCAACTGGTGGGTCGTCGCCTTTGCGCTTGGTCTCGGCGTGTTCACCGGACTGCTCTGCGGCCTCGCTCCCGCGTTCGCCGCGCTGCGCACCGACGTCAACGGAACCCTCAAGGAAGGCGGCCGCAGCGGAACCGCCGGCGGCGCGCATGCCCGCCTCCGCTCCACGCTCGTCGTCGCGGAGGTCGCCATCGCCCTCGTCCTTCTCACGGCTTCCGGCCTTCTTCTGCGCAGCTTCCAGAAGATGCGCGAAGTCAACCTCGGCTACAACCCCGATCACGTCGCCACCGCGTCCTACGGCCTGCCGCAGAAGCAGTACTCGAAGCAGGAGCAGATCGACACCTTCAATCGCGAACTCCTCGACCGCCTCAGCCACTTGCCCGGCGTCACCGCTGCCGGCATAACGACCGTGCTGCCCACCGGCGGCAACAACAACAACCAGACATTCGTCGTCGAAGGCTACACGCCGCCCAAAGGCGCCGACTTGAATCTTGCAACCGTCTCCGCGGTCATTGGCAATTTCTTTCCGGCCCTGGGCGTTCCTCTCGAGCGCGGCCGCTACTTTACGCCCGACGACCGCGCCGGCAAGCAGCTTGTCATGATCGTGAATCACCGGATGGCGCAGCATTTCTGGCCAAACCAGGATCCCGTCGGAAAGCATGTGCGCATCGGCACGCCTCAGATGGAGACACCCTGGATCACAGTAGTGGGTGAAGTGGCCGACGTGAAGCTCACGTCGCCCGACGAGCCCGCCGCCGCGCAATATTATCTTCCATCGGATCAGCAAGAGGAGGATGCCGGATCGCTCGCGCAGCCGAGCGACCTCAGTGGCAACGGCGGCTCCATCGTTGTGCGCACCACCATGCCTCCCGAGCAGATGGAGAACTCCATCCGCGCCGTGGTCCGCGGCCTCGATCCCCTGCTGCCGTTGACGCAGGTGCAGACCATGGATCAATCGATCTCGCTGAGCGAAGCGCCTCGCCGCTTCAACACTGTGCTCATCTCGAGCTTCGCATTCGCCGCCGTTCTGCTGGCCATTCTCGGCATCTACAGCATCATCGCGTTCTCGGTTGCATCGCGCGTGCAGGAGATGGCCATCCGCATGGCGCTCGGCTCGCAGAGATCGGCGATCATCCGGCTGGTGCTGCGTTCCGGCGCAAAGCTGGCAGCCATCGGGTGCGTCATCGGCCTCGGCGGAGCGGCAGCAGCTTCAGGATTGATGAAATCGCTGCTCTTCGGCGTCAGCCCATTCGATCCGCTAGTGCTCGTTCTCGCCGCGGTCGCCGTGCTCGCTCTCGCCGTCACAGCCTCCACGCTTCCGGCATTCCGGGCCGCCGCCGTCAGCCCTACGCAGGCCCTGCGCGGCGAATAGCGCGAACGGCCAGGGAACAAACGAACACAGGGACAAAGATAATGGCTTCCCATCCTTGTCCCTTTTTCCCTCGGTCCCGTCGCTTTTCCACCTACCTCGCTGCCTTCCCCACCAGCAGCTTCCAGTTCGCGTAATCTGTCCCTCCCAGCGTCCCCAGCGAGTTCGCCAGGTACTGCAGGCGGGTCGTCGCCGGCGTCTTCGTCTCGTACCGGTCCGCAAGGAAGTACGGCGGCGTCGACTGCGAGTACATGTTCACCGTCGCGTGCAGATTGTCCGCAGTCGCGCCCGCGGGCAGCGAGATCTCGTACCGCACAATCGACTGCCCTTTTCCCGCCAGGTAAACCGGGTCCTTCAGCGCGTCGCCGATCGGCTGCGTCGCATGCAGATAGGGCTCCGGAATCTTAAGATCCTTTGGCCCGTGCAGGCTCCATCCCACCGGAAGCAGCCGGTTGTCCTTGATCTCGTAATCCCTCCGCGTGAACTCCGTCGTGAACTGGTGATTCACGTCCTGCGTCAGCTCCTCGTAGATCTGCACCTGCTCGCTCGACGTGATTGGCCGCGACTGGCTGAAGTGCGGCTGGTACTGCCCGTTCTGGAAAGACTCAGTCGGCAGCACATTGCCCGCCATGTCGGTGATCTGCCCAGTCGCGTTAGTCGCCCCCGAGCTGAATACCGTCTTCCCGTCCATCGTCACTTCCATGTCCAGGAATGCTCTCCTGAATCCCACGCCGCTCGGGAACCGGTGCCCGGCCTTGTTCGTCACCGTCACTTCGACGATCAGCTTGCTCCCTTGCACTTCCCACTTGGTGATCTCGACCGTCGCCGTAATCGTCTGCGCCTGCTGCACCACGTTGTCGCTCGCGGCCTGCAGGTCGGTGTTCAACCCTGACATGTAGTCCGACAGCCTCACGCCCAGCACCTCGTTGTTCAGGTCCTGGTTCACAGGCTTCAAAAACATCTGCAGCAGGAACCCATTCAATCCCAGCAGCTCATGCCGCACGAAACCCGTTTCGCGGTAGCGCACGTTCAGGTCGTCCGGCGTGGCCAGGTGCTCCGCCGCAGCGTATGTCCCGTCCTGCACGCTGGCAATCTTGTCCGTCACCTGCGCAACGTTCACGCCGGTCTTGGCGTTCGCATACCCACCCGGCATGTGGCAGTCCTGGCAACTCTTCGGCGTCGGCCCAACGCTTCCGTACTCGTTGCGGAAGTCGCTGTTCAGCCACTCCGGATAAGTCGCCTGCTCCACGCTATTCGTTCCCGGCTTCGGGCTGTCCAGCACCGGAAGCAGAATCGTGTGGCAGGTTCCGCACATCTGCGGCGACTGGATATACACGTTGTACTGCGGTTTCACGTTAATGCCCTGCGACATCGGGTACGTCGTGATCTCGTTGTCCTTGAACGGCCCGTGCAGCTCGCCCGGCGGCGTCACGTTAAACACGCCGTTGATCTGGTGATCGAGAAAATACGGCAGGCTCGGATCCTTCGGCGCCTGCATCCTGTGGCACACCTCGCAGCTGATCCCGTCCCGCGCCAGCCCGCCGATCGCGAACCCCTCGCTGTGCGGATCCGTATCGTTCACGAACGCCATCTTGTAATCTTCGTTCGGATGCTCCGCCGCAAACGTCCTCTTGCCCATCGCGTTGTGGCACTGCGTGCAGATGTTGATCACATCCTGCTGCTTCTTCTGGTCCTTCAGGTACGCAAGCTCACTGTCAATCTGCGAATAGAACACCGGATCGCGCCCCGCGAGCCCCATCGGCGTCCACCTCCACTCCCCATACGGCGACACGTTGATCGTGGGCGAGTTGCTCGCCGTCAGCACCATCGTCGGCCCCAACCCTGCGCCGGTAAGCCCGCTGTGGCACCCCGTGCACTGCGATGAAGTCACGAAACCCGCCGCCGGATTCACCACCGTTCCCGCCGGATCTGCCAGCGCCGTGTCCAGCGGCTCCGGCGGCAGTCTCTGCACCGCCGGCGGTGTCGCGCGCAGCAGCTTCACCAGCTTCATCGCCCGCACGTCTTCCTGGATCGCCGCGTTCTGCTGGTGCTGCGGAAACAGCGCCGGCGGAATCGCCTCTTCGTTCTCCATCCGCTGTCGCCGTTCGAGAGGCGCGGCCTGGCTTTGCACCAGGTCGATCATCGTCGGCCCGAATCCGCATGTCTTCGGAGGCAGCGGCGCCGTCGTGCTTCTCCACGTGTTGTCCACGCGGAACTGCAGAGGCCATCCCGGCGCGCCCTCAATGTTGCTCAGCGAAGCGAACGTGTGCTGGCTCTCCGCCGACGAGTGGCACCGCAAACACACCAGCCCGTATCCCGCGTTCGGATATTGGAACGCGTTGTTGAAGTTCATCGAGTTCGACGGCTTGCTCCCGTTCCACACCTCTGCCCAGAACCACCCATCGAACGACGCCTTCGAGTTTTTGATCATGATCGTCCAGTCGTTCGAGCATCCCAGGTCCTTCTCCGCGATGTCGCGGTAGCGCGCCGCCGGTACCGGCGAAAACTGTTCCTTGATAATCACCGCCCCGTCCGGAATGTTGCCCTTCCGCCCGTCCACCAGCCACTTCGACACCTCCGGCGAGTAGTAGATATGCACCGCCGGATGCACAATCGACGCCGTCCCCAGGATCAGCGGACCCGTGTCGCGCACCCACTTGTCCCGGCACCACCCCAGGTTGCGATATTCAAGCGTGCTCAGGTAGGCCAGCAGCTGCTTCTCCACCGCCACCGGCTCGCCAGGCGGAATGAACGCCGGCAGCTTCAATTGCGCCGGCACCGGCTGCGCATTGGGACACGGATCCTCTACTTCCTGCGCAGCCGCGGCGGCAGCAGTAAGCGATAACAGAAGGACAACACCCAGCATTCGCATCGAGCCGGCCTCCACACCAGATCTCGCAACACACGAATTTCGCGCGCGGCAAAAACAGGGCAAGCATGCGCCATCAGCGCGCACATGCCTTGCGGCGCACAATTCTGAAGTGCAGAACTCGGGGTCTCGTGAAAGTCAGACTGAATGTGGTTTACAGTCGATTCGGGGAACACGCCCAGTCTCCGCGACGCCGCCCTCCATGTCAACTACGAAATCGCCCTGTACCGCCGGCGTTCTGACCGGTTGTCGCGCGAGTATCAACACCCGCACTCCGGCCATGCATGAAAGCTGCGTTGCACGCCCTACTTCCCCTTCCCCACCAGCCCCTTCAACTCCGGATGCTGCCCCAGGTAATGCAACGCGACCGGACAGATCACATCCACGCGCAGCCCATTTTCGCGCGCATAATCAAACGCCGCCTTCGCCAGCTCCCCAGCCAGCCCCCGTCCCCGCAGCGCCTCCGGAACCTCCGTATGCCACAGCGTCATCCATCCCGCGCCATCCAGCTCGAATTCGAGATAAGCAGTCTCGCCGCCCTCCTCGATCTCGAACCTGCTCATCGTGTTCTTCCCATCCCGCCGCATGTCCATACCCACCAGATGCACCTCCCGCCGCTCCGGTTCCTTATGTCTCTCAGTCCCGTAGCGTGTTCTGATGTAGGTCGAAGGGTCCCTTTGTCCCTTTGTTCCATTGTCCCTATGTCCCTGCCTTCTGGTCCCTGGTCCCTGATCCCTGGTCCCTGTTTTTTCGTCCCCCATCTTTTTCCCCTTGACAGCTTAGGAGAGCAGGCGTAATCTCCTAACCATCTTAGGAGAATTTCCTAAGCTGATTAGGAGAACCGCAATGCCCGACCAGGCCCAACTCCTCCCCGGCACCCTCGACCTCCTGATCCTCAAGGCCGTCTCTCTCGGCCCGCTCCACGGCTACGGCGTGCTTCTCCGCATCGCCCAGATCTCCGGCTCGGCGCTGCTCATCGAGCAGGGAGCGCTCTATCCCGCGCTCTTCCGCTTGGTCCGCCAGGGCCTTCTCAAAGCAAGTTGGGGAACATCCGAGAACAACCGCCGCGCCAAGTTCTACGAGCTAACCGCCGCCGGCCGCAAGCGCCTCCGCCAGGAAACCGAAGGGTGGGAGCGCCTCGCCGGCGCCATGGCCTCCGCGCTCGCCGCGCGTCCCGAGGAAGTATGAGCCTCTCCGCCTATTTCCGCTCCCTCGCCTCCCGCTTCTTCCGCCGCGAAAGCGTCTCCTGCGACGTGGAAGAAGAGCTCCGCGCCCACATCGCCCTTCGCGCCGACGACCTCGAGCGTACCGGCCTTTCCCGCGCTGAAGCCGAGCGCCGCGCCCGCATCGAATTCGGTGCCCGCGACCGCTACCGCGAAGAATCCTTCGCCACCCTCGGCGGCAACGCATTCGACAACGTTGTCCGCGACGTCCTCTTCTCGCTCCGCGTCCTGCGCAAATCCCCCGGCTTCACGCTCATCGCCGTCGCCACGCTCGCGCTCGCCATCGGCGCCAACTCTCTCGTCTTCGCTCTTCTCAACGCGCTTATCCTGCGCCCGCTCCAAATCCCCGATGCGCAGAACTTCTGGGATCTCGACCACATCGGCGCACTCAGTTATCTCTCATACCCCGAGTACCTTGACCTGCGCGACCGCAATCACACCCTCGCCGGCATTGCCGCCTATACCATCTCCAACGCCGCCATCGACACCGGTGCCGACCCGGCTCCCGCCTGGCTCATTGAAGCCAGCGGAAACTACTTTGATCTCGCCGGCATTCAGCCGTTTCTCGGCCGCTTCTTCCATCCCTCCGACGAGCGCGGTCCCAACAGCGCGCCCTACGTCGTTCTCACATACAACTACTGGCACACCCACTTCCGCGACGACCGCGGCGTCGTCGGCCGCACTATCCGGCTCAACAAGCATCCCTTCACCATCCTCGGTGTCGCGCCTCCCGGCTTCATTGGAACCCTGGCGATCTTCAGCACCGACATGTGGGTTCCCATCGTGAATCAACAGCAGATCGACGGCCTGGCTATCCTCGCCGATCGCGGCAGTCATTCGGTCATGGGAGCAGGTGTTCGCCTCAAGCCCGGCGTCACGACCGTTCAGGCCGCAGCCGATCTCAACGCCGTCCGCCTCGATCAGAACAGGGCCTGGCCTAAATTCGAACAGAAGGAACCCTACTGCCTCGTGCGCCCCGGCATCGGCGGCAACTTCCTCGGCACCGCGATCACGGCCTTCCTCGGGGCGCTCATGCTGCTCGCCAGCCTCATCCTTCTCGCGGCCTGCGCCAACCTCGGCAGCCTCTTCGCCGCCCGCGCCTCCGACCGCTCTCGCGAAGTGGCGCTCCGCCTCGCCCTCGGCGCGCGTCGCGCTCGCATCCTCCGCCAGCTGTTCACCGAGGCGATCCTTATCTCGCTCGCCGGAGGCGCAGCCGGCCTCGCAGGCTCTCTTGCGCTCCTGCACGCGCTCACTCTTTGGCGTCCGTTCCCTCAGTTTCCCATGAACATCCCCGTCAGCCCCGACGCGCGCGTCTACCTCGTCGCCCTCTTCCTCGCTCTCGCCAGCGGATTCCTCTTCGGCGCCGTCCCCGTACGCCTGGTCCTGCGCACCGATCCGTACCAGGTGATCAAGTCCACTTCGATCTCCAGCGCGCGCGCCGGCCGCCGCATCACTCTGCGCGACGTGCTCGTGGCCGTACAAATCGCCATCTGCGCCGTGCTCGTCACGTCGTCCTTTGTTGCCCTGCGCGGCCTCGCGCGCTCGCTCAATGCCCGCCTCGGCGTCGACCCGCAACACGTCATGCTCGCGGAAGTAAACCTCAGCATGGCCGGCTACTCCGACGAATCCGGCGCCGCGTTCGAGCGCCGCATGCTCGACGCCATGAAGACCATCCCCGGAGTCACACAAGCGGCTCTCGCCAACAATCCGCCCCTCAAGATGGGCTGGGATGTTACGAGCGTCTTCTCAGACCAGACCGCCGACCTGCGCCCATCGAACGAAGCCTTCACCTCCATCTCCTACAACATCTCGCCAGAATATTTTCAGACCGCCGGCACCACACTTTTCGCCGGTCGCGCCTTTACATGGAACGACGACAAAAGTTCTCCGCCCGTCGCCATCGTCAATGCGGAGTTCGCACGCCGCCTCTTCGGCTCATCGCAAAACGCGCTGGGCCGGCATTTCAAGATGCGCAGCGGCACGAGCCTTGAGGTCGTCGGCATCGCAGAAGACGGCAAATACACCGCCAACCTCGCGGAATCGCCGCAGCCCGCTGTGTTCCGCCCCCTTCTTCAGGCTCACTATCTCGACATCTGGCTCATGGTGCGCTCGACCGGTGATCCGCAAATCCTCGCCTCTACCATGCGCAACCGGCTGCGCAATCTCGACCGCAGCCTGCCCATCTTCTCCCAGACATGGAACGAATCGATGAACGGCGCGCTCTTCGCCCCCCGCATGGCCACCGCTTCTCTCGGAATCCTCGGCCTGATGGGCGCCATCCTCTCCATCACCGGCATCTTCGGCCTGGCAGCCTACTCGGTCTCGAAGCGCCTCAAGGAACTCGGCATCCGCATCGCCCTCGGCGCGCGCCGCTCTGAAGTCCTCGGCGCCGCACTCGGACGCGCCGTTCGCCTCCTCGCCATCGGTTCCGCAGCCGGCCTGGTGCTCGGCTTCCTTGCCAGCCGCGTGCTCGCGTTCATCGTCTACCAGGCCACGCCGCGCGATCCCCTGGTCCTTGCCGGAGTCGTCGTAGCCATGGCGCTGCTCGGCCTTCTTGCCACGTGGATCCCCGCCCAGCGCGCGCTGGCCGTCAACCCGCTCGTCCTTCTGCGCGAAGACTGAACGCACGGGCTGGCAACCATGTGGCTCTACCCTCGCACGGATTAACCAACCTTGAAATGGCTCTAGCGGTTTGCCGTGGCGGCGAATTTGCGAGCCATCGTGAGTAGCAGCTTGCGGTCGCTCTCGTTGATATTCGAAGAATAGCGCCGGATCTGGGTAAGGAATTTCAGCTCATCGTCCGAGAGCTTCTGCGACGGGGCCTTTCGCCCGCCGCCTTCATCGGCGAAAAACTGCGAGATGGGCAAATCGAGGGCCACGGCAATCTTTGAGAGCGTGTCAAGCGACGGAACGGTATGGCCGTTCTCGACGCGGGAGAGGTAGCACCTCAGCAGGCCGGTCTTCTTTTCAATATCGCCCTGGGAGAGGCCCCGCTCCAGCCGGTGCGTCCGAATCGTAGTGCCGATCTTCATCACGCGAGATTCCTTGCCGCCGCGATCGATTCCGCGGACCAGATGTGCTGTGTTGACACAAGAGTTAACATGCGGCCGGCACGATTGCAAGAGTGCAAAGAGCTGTTTTCGGCCAGGGAGTTACCCTTTTGTCACTCCCTCGGGGAGCGGAAGGGAAACCTTAGATAAAAGATTCGCTTCAGCGCAAAAGGTCTTCTTTGTGGCCGTGCTCCGCCCCACGCCGCGGATGAACGTAAACCTTCCCGGAAGGCGGTGCGTCTGTCAGAGTACGAGTATAGAGCGGGGAGCGCGCATGCGGGGACGGGGGTCGAAGTGGCTGGCGGGCGTCGGACTGGGTGCGCTGTGCGTGTTCTGCGCGGCGCAGGCGACGACGCCGGCAACGCAGACAGCCGGCCAGCCCGTCACACCAGACGCTCCAGCCGCGCCGGCGCCGCAATCGACAGCCCCCAGCCCTTCTTCAACAGAAACCTCAACAGCTGTCACCGGTGGAAAGCTGCACGGAGTCGTAAAGAGCGGCAACGTGCCACTCCCGGGCGTCGCCGTAACGGCGCAAAACACTCTCACCGGCAAGCGATACACCACCACGTCGGACATCACCGGCGCGTGGTCGCTCACGATTCCGCAGAACGGCCGATATGTCATCCGCACGCAGTTCGCGGCGTTCGCACAGTCGTCACAGGAAGCCCTGCTGAATGCGGCAAGCCATGAACAGACCGTGAATTTCGCGTTGCTTCTCGCCTCGCGCGCGGCTGCTCAGGAACAGCAGCAGGCCGGGCAGCCCGACGCGGCGTCGCAGGCCATCCGTCAACTCGCTGGGAATGGCCCGCAAAGCCTGAACCTGATCAACTCGCTCACTGGCGGTGCGGAAACCGATAACGCAGCCGGTGCCAGTTCAACCGCGGCAGCCGGAGCGGCGCTTCCATCCATCGCCACCAACTCCGACTTCAGCAACGAATCCGTCTCGATCACCGGACAGTCGGGCCAGGTAAGCCCCATGGCAGGCGTGGACATGGACCGGCTCCGCGACGCAATGGAGACCGCGCGCGCGCAGGCGGGCCTCTTCGGCGGCGGGCCCGGCGGGGGCGGGCAATTCGCGATGGGCGGCCCGGCCGGAGGCATGTTCGTGATGGGCGGCCCCGGCGGATTTGGCGGCGGCGGTTTCGGCGGAGGCCGTCGCGGGAATTTCCGCGGCTTCAATCCCAGCCAGCCGCACGGCACCGTCTACTGGACCGGATCGAACTCCGCATTGAATGCCGAGCCGTTCAGCCTGCGAGGCCAGGAGCAGAATCAGCCGGCCTCCGGCACCAACCGTTTCACGCTCACCTTCATGAGCGCGCCCTATATCCCTGGCCTGTTCAAGCCAAGCGGAAAGGACAATGTGTTTCTCACCGTCGCCGGATCGCGCGATTCGACGCCGCTGGACCAATACGCCACCGTGCCGACGCTCGCCGAGCGCGCCGGAAACATCCCCGGTCTCGCCGCGCCAATCACGCCCGTTCCCGAGGCCGCGGCGCTACTCAACTACATTCCTGAGCCGAACCTGCCCGGCGACACGCAGAACTACCATCTGCTCACAACCGAGCAGTCCAACCACACCCAGGCCGGCGTCCGTTACATGCGCAGCTTCGGCGCCAACGCATCGCCGTTCGGATTCGGCGGCCGCGGCGGCGGCGGGGGTGGCCGCCGGCCGCAGCAATCGCAGGGGCTCCGCCAGAGCATCAACGTGAACTACAACTGGTCGCACTCCGCGTCAGACGAAGCGAACATCGAACCGATCCTCGGCGGCAAGCAGAAGTCGGATTCCGATTCTGTGCAGGCCGGCTACACCATCGGCTATCACAAGGTCACCAGCATCTTCAACGCAAGCTGGAACCGCAGCAACGCGCGCATAACCAACTACTTCACGAACGGCGAAGACATCGCGACCACCCTGGGCATCCTCGGCCCCGGTGGCTCGGCGCTGAACAAGAGCCCGCTCAACTACGGCGTTCCTTCGGTCACGCTGTCGAGCTTCACCGGCATCAGCGAAGCGCAGCCGAGCTTCTCGATCGCGCAGACCATCTCGCTCTCGGAGACCCTTTCCTGGATCCACGGCAAGCACAACCTTCGCTTCGGTGGCGACTACCGCCGCGTGCACCGCGATTTCCTCGGCGGCAACAACGCGACCGGCACATTCTTCTTCACCGGCCTGTACACCGGCTCGGCCTTTGGCGATTTCCTGCTCGGCCAACCGCAGGAGACCACCATCTCTTCCGCCGAAAGCAAGAGCTACCTGCGCGACAACGTCTTCGACCTCTACGCGCAGGACGACTGGCGCACGCGCTCGAACCTGACGCTCATGTACGGCGTGCGCTACGAGTTCTTCGCGCCCTACACTGAGGAGTACAACCACCTCGCGATGGTCGACACAAACCCCTCGGGCGGCTTCACCAGCGTCGGCCAGGTCGCTGCGGGACAAACAAGCGCAAACTTCGGCTCCCTGCCCAATTCGCTCGTCTTCCCCTATCGCCTCGGATTTGCCCCGCGTGGCGGCTTCGCGCTGCGCCTGCCGAAACAAACCGTTCTGCGCGGTGGATACGGGATGAACTACACAGTGGGCATGTACTCGACGTTCGCTTCCACCATGGCATACGAGCCGCCATTCGCCAACGAGCAGACGAATGAGGCCACAACCTCGTGCCCGAACCCTGCCGTGCCATGCTACTCGCTCGCCAACGGATTCCCCGCGCCGGCCACACTCGGAAACTACTCCGTCGATCCGCACTATCGGCTCCCCTACGTGCAGGTGTGGAACCTCGACGTGCAGAAGAGGCTGCCCTGGGGAATCGTGATGAACGTCGGATACAACGGCTCAAAGGGCAGCAATCTCGACATCAAGATCGCGCCCCGCGCCGTGCCGTCGAGCCCCACCACGAACCCCGGCAATGTGCTGTTCTCCTACGAGCAATTCGGCGCGTTCTCGCACTTCAACGCAGGAACCCTGCGCGTGAACAAGCAACTGACCCACGGCTTCGCCGTCGGCGCGAACTACCAGTATTCGCACTCGATCGACGATGCAAGCTCGGTGGGCGGCGCATCTACCGTAGTCGCGCAGAACTGGCAGGACATCGAAGCGGACGTAGGAAACTCGACCTTCGACGTGCGCCACAAAGTAAGCGGAAGCTATCTCTACGAGCTGCCATTCGGCCAGGACAAGTTCTACTTCACCACCGGCAAAATGGCGCACATCCTCGAAGGGTTCTCGATCTCCGGCACCTTCACCTTCGCCACCGGCACGCCATTAACGCCAACATTCCAGGCGGACATCACCGACGTCGCGCGCGGCACCACTGGCACGTTGCGGCCCGATCGCGTGCCCGGCGTATCGCTGACCGAAGGCGGCGGCACTCTGGGCCGGTGGTTCAACACCGGCGCATTCGTTCAGCCGGCCGGCCTCTACGGCACCGCATCGCGCAATCTGATCGAAGGCCCGGGTATTGTGCAGAACAACATGTCGCTTTCAAAGACAATGCAACTTGGCGAGACGCGCAGCATGGAAATCCGCGCAACCGCCGACAACGTGTTCAACACCGTGCAGTACTCCGGCGTCAACACCACCATGTTCACCAGCCACGAGTCGCAGTTCAGCTCGCCCTTCGGTCAGGTGTCATCAGTGGGAGCGATGCGGTCATTTCAATTTCTGGCGCGGTTCAGGTTTTAGGAAGCTTCCGGTAGTTTTTTCTCGCTTCTAGGCTTTGTAAGCTTGCTCTGGGCTTTGTAACAGGGCACGACTTTAGTCGTGCCGCATATGCCACACGAAAGACTCTGGGCTTCAGCCCCTGCGTCCTCTTCGAGCTGAGAAATCGATGCGCATGAGAATCTACAAGACGATCGCGGCGGGATTGACGGTGGGGATGATGATGCCGCCGATAGCACTCGCGCAGACCGCACCACAGCCCTCATCGCCCCAATCCGCGCCACAAGTCCAGACCACTCCCCAGTCCGGCTACACCATGAAGGTCAACGCCGAGCTCGTCCTCACCAACGTCGTCCCGCGCGACGCCAAGACCGGCGAGGTCGTGCGCGGACTCACGCAGAGCGACTTCACCGTCTACGAAAGCGGCAAGAAGCAGCAGATTGCGACATTCGATTTTCAGAGCGTCGACATGGCCACGCCGCTCAACGAGGCGACTGTGAGCGGCCTCGCTGCGGGAACCACCGGCCCCGGATCGAAGGCCGTCGTCGTGGCAAAACCCGAGGACCTGCGCAATCACCGCCTCATCGTTCTCTTCTTCGATCTCACCTCGATGCAGCCCGAGGACCTCGACCGCAGCGTCACCGCCGCCCAGGATTTCCTCCGCAAGAAGATGCAGCCCGCCGACCTCATCGCGCTGGTCTCGCTCGGCGACACCCTCAAGGTCGACCAGGACTTCACCGCCGACAAAGACGCGCTCATCAACGAAGTCGGAATCTACAACGGCACAGAAGGCCAGGGCTTCGCGCAGGGCGCCACCGCCAACAGCAATCAGGTCGAAGACACAACCAGCTACACGCCCGACGAAAGCGAATACAACGACCTCAACACCGACCGCGAGCTGTTTGCTCTCCGCGCAATCGCCAAGTCGCTCGAGCGCATCACGGAGAAGAAATCACTGCTCTACTTCTCCGGCGGCATCTCGCGCGATGGAATCGAGAACCAGGCGTCGCTGCGCGCGGCCGTCAACGCCGCCGTTCGCGCCAACCTGTCCATCTACAGCCTGGACACGCGCGGATTGCAGGCGGTCCTTCCCGTCGGCGATGCGTCCACGGGCAGCATCCGCGGGCAGGGCGCATACAACGGCGGCGCGCTCGGCAGCAACATGAACGCCAACTTCGCCTCGCAGGAGGTGATGGGCACTCTCAGTTCCGACACAGGTGGCAAGGCTTTCCTCGACTCCAACGATTTTGCGCCGGCGTTTGCGCAGATTCAAAAGGACACGTCGGCCTACTATGCCATCGGGTTCCACTCCACCAATCCCGCGCGCGACGGCAAGTACCGCAAGCTGACGATCAAGATCAATAAGCCCGGCATCAAGCTCGAATACCGGCAGGGGTACTACGCGCCCGCCGACTTCGCGCACACGGGCAATGAAGACCGCGAGCAGGAACTCGAAGATCAGCTCTCGAGCGACCTGCCCGCCACCGACATGGCCGTCTACCTCGACGCAATGTACTTCAGGCTCGATGAAAACCGCTTCTACGTGCCCGTCTCGCTCATCGTGCCCGGCTCGCAGATCCCATTTGTAAAAGGCGGCGACAAGGACAAGGCCACGCTCGACATCATCGGCGAGGTCATCGACGAGGTGAAGCGCCCCATCGGCCACGCACGCGAAACCGTGAAGCTCAACCTCGAGCAGTCGCAGCAGGTGCGCCAGAAGAACGTGCAATACACGACGAGCTTCAACCTGCCCCCGGGCAAGTACCATCTCAAATTCGTCGTGCGCGAAAACCAGACCGGCCGCATGGGCTCCTTCGAAGCCGACATCGTACTGCCCGAAATGAAGAAGGCCCCGCTCAAGATGAGCTCGATCCTGCTCGCCAGCACACGCCAGCCCAGCAAGCGCGAGAGCCCGCTCGTCCGCAACGGCGAGGAGTACGTCCCCAACATCAGCCACGTCTTCCGGCAGGATCAGCACCTCTATCTGCTCTACGAAATCTATGCCCCGACGCGCGAGAAGAAAGAAGACCTGCCCAAGGGTGCGAAACCCGGCATCGATGTGCTCAGCAGCCTGGAGTTGATCCAGGGATCAACCAAGGTGTATGAAACGCCGCTCGTCAAGGCAACTTCGTTGAACGTCGAAGGCCGCGACGCGGTAAGCGTCGAGCTCGATGTGCCGCTCAGCGGCCTCAAGCCCGGCCAATACATCTGCCAGCTAAACGTAGTCGACGATGCCGCCGGCAGCTTCGCATTCCCGCGTTTCGCCGTGCTAGTAAAAGAGCCCGCGCCTCAGCCCGCGTCACCTTCATCAGGATCAGGCGGGCGCTGAGCGCCGGGCACGTTCACGTGATCGTAAGGGCAATGGCGGCAGCCCGACCCGCAGCAGGTCCCGCGCTTGAGGTGATAAGCCGCGGTAAAGACCATGAGCCCGTTTTCAATGTAGAAGTCCTCGGGACCAAGAGGCGCAGATCGGTTCGCAATATCCTCGGCAAGCCGGCTGTCGATCGCAGCCGACTCCGATTCGGGTTTTCCCCTGATCGCCATAGTTAGAATTGCAGTATGACATTGACCGCGACGGAGCGCGCGCGCCGCATCAAAATCCTCCTCTTCGACGTCGACGGAGTCCTCACCGACGGCACCATCTGGCTCGTTCCCGCCCCTGCGGGAGGCAGCTCTTTGGCCGCACAGCAGCTCAAGGAAACGGTCGGACAGATCGGCTTCGGCATTCAGTCAACCACCATGATGGAAGCCAAAGGCTACAGCGCGCACGATGGCGCCGGCATTTCGCTAGCGCGCATCGCCGGCCTCAAGTGCGGCGTTATCACCAAGCGCGTGAGCGAAACCGTCGCCACGCGCATGCGCGACCTGAAGATGGAATACGTCTTCATGGGCCAGGCGTTCAAGATGAAGCCCATCCGCGAAATCATGGAGAAGGAAGGCGTCACGCTAGACGAGATCGCCTACGTCGGAGACGACGTCATCGATCTTCCCGTGATGCGCCAGGTTGGCCTCGCCATCGCAACGGCCAATGCGCGCACGCAGGTCAAGGCCGAGGCACATTTCGTAACGGAGCACGAAGGCGGCTACGGCGCCGGCCGCGATGCAGTCGATTTCATCCTCGAAGCCAGGGGGATCCTGGGCAAGTGCATCGAGACGATGATCGATGAGAGCAACCCCATCTCGCCGTCAATGGACATAGGCAACAGAGGCGACAACGCTTAGAGCAGCTTCGCAATTGCCGCCCCTTTATAACCCCCGCTCCCTACCGGATCATCTTCAGAGTCCGGCGCCACCGCGTGTCGGTAAAGAAATGCAGCACCACGTGCCCAAGCCACGCAACCTTATGCCCGATCCCGGTCTTGTCGTAATCGCTCTCCGCCGCTTCAAACGACCAGTAGTTGAACAGCGGCCGCCCCAGGATGTTCTCCCTCGGCACAAATCCCCAGAAGCGCGAGTCGGCGCTGTTGTGCCGGTTATCGCCCATCATGAAGTACTTGCCGGGCGGCACGACAACGTCGCCATCGACGACGTGGTTATGGAAATCCACTTCCCACGATTCGGGGATCAAGTTGCCGGGTTGCGACACGGGAGACACTGCCGGGAACTCGTCGAGGAAGACCTGATCGGACGTCGGCGTCATTTGTCCCTGCGGAGGAAGCGGCTGAGCGACGCCGTTCACGTAGACAACACCCTCATGCAGATGAATGCGATCGCCCGGCACGCCGATGCAGCGCTTCACAAGGGGGAGATGCTCGTACTCGCCGGTCGCCTCGTTGTAATCCGTGACCGGTTTGATGAACACCAGGATGTCGCCGCGCTTCGGCTCCCGGTAGTGGACCAGCGGCATCCACTTCGCCGGCGGCTCCAAAGTGATCCGGTCCACGAGCAGGTGATCGCCGATCAGCAGCGTGTTTTCCATCGATCCCGACGGAATCACGCGGTTCTCCCCGAGGAGAGTCAGGATGAACAGCCCCACCACCAGCACCGAGTAAATACTGGCCACAGCTTCAAAAGAAGTTTCTTCAGCCGGCTTGGCCGCAGGCTCGATGGCAGGCCGCTCCATTGTTGCAGTTCGTGTCTTCATCGACAACCAGAACCCGTAAGTCCGGGGCTTGAGGCCATCCTACCTGATCATTTTCAGCGTCCGGCTCCAGCGCGTATCGGTGAAGAAGTGCAGGGCCACATGCCCGAGCCACGCGATCTTGTGCCCGATCCCCGTCTGGTCGTACTCGTTGTCCGGCGTCTCGAACGACCAGTAATTGAACAGCGGCCGCCCCACGATGTTCGCCCGCGGCACGAACCCCCAGTAGCGCGAGTCCAGCGAATTGTGCCGGTTGTCGCCCATCATGAAGTACTTGCCGGGCGGCACCACCAAGTCACCATTCTGAAGATGATTGGGAAAATCGACCGACCACGCCTCCGTAGCTCCACCGTCAGGTGTCGGCGGCACAGACGGGAACTCATCCAGGAAGACCGGATCGGATGCAAGCATATGGCGCCCCGTCGCCGCGGTTGGGTACGCCACTCCATTTACATATACGGTGCCCTCGTGAAGATGCAGATGATCGCCCGGCACTCCAATGCAGCGCTTCACGAGGTAAAGGTACTGGTACTCGCCGTTCACCTCATCCGGCACAGGCTTGATGAACACCAGGATGTCGCCGCGCTTCGGCTCGCGGTAGTGCACCAGCGGCATCCACTTCGCGGGCGGGGCAAGCGTGATGCGGTCCACCAGCAGGTGATCGCCGATCATCAGCGTGTCCTGCATCGACCCCGACGGGATCACGAAGTTCTGTCCCAGGAACGTGAGGATGAATAACCCCACCACCAGCACCGAACAGATGCTGGCCACGGCTTCAAACGGAGTTTCTTCAACAGGCTTGGCCGCGGGTTCTGTGTCAGGGCGCTCCATCGTTGCTGTCGTGGTATTTTTCTTCGTCATCCTGTTGCTCGTTGTCCCCAAACCGGCAGCCGCGCGTGACCATTCGCCGCTCGCTCATCCCCGCCACTGGTCACTGACCACTAATCACTGACCACTGTCTTTTAATGCACAACCCTGAAGATCCGCTTCCAGCGGGCAAATTCCGCCAGCCGGGCCGAAAGCTCTCTGTCGTGTCCGAGTCTATCATCCGCTGCCTGCTGCACATCCGTCTTCGAGGGCCGCCTCAGCGAGAAGTAAATCACCAGCGGCCGCGCCACAATGGCCTGTCTCGGCACCAGTCCCCAGTAGCGCGAATCATCGCTGTGGTTGCGGTTGTCGCCCAGCACGAAGTACATGCCTCCCGGCACCACCAGCTCGCCATCATGCGTCAACGACGGCATCTGCCGCCACCAGTCGGATTGGATATTCGGATCCGTGTAGTCGCGCTCCGGAAAATTGTCCCGGAAGGGATCGGCCACCGCGGGCTCAAACGCCGCGTACGGTTCTTCAAGCACAGTCTCGTTCACGCTCACGCGTCCGTTCTCCATGCGGATCCGATCTCCCGGCACCCCGATGACGCGCTTGATCAGCATCGGGTAGAGCGGGTCGGGATGATGGAATACCACGATGTCCCCGTGCTCCACGTCGCGATATGGCAGAATCATCCGGTCGAATCGCCCTGCAAATGTATCCGGCTTCCCTGCCGGTGCGAGAACCTGCTTGTTCACCAGCAGAAAATCCCCCACAAGCAGCGTGTGCTCCATGCTCTCGGACGGGATCAGGAACGGCTGCAGCACAAACGTCAGCAGAAACAGCGCCACCAGGATTGTCCGCAGCAGCGACGCCAGCGCCTCCGGCACCGTAGGCAAATGCACCCTCATGCTCGCAAGCCAGTGAGCCCGCGGCGCCCCCACCCCCACGGGCAACTCGTTCGGAGGCTCAACCGGTGTCTGGATCTGGGTGCTCATTCCGCCGTTGTTTCCTCCGCCGCATGCTGTGTCGTATTTTCCTCGGCTCCGTCGCTCTTTGTCAGCCGTGCCAGGGCGTTCCGCGCCGCGTCCTGTTCGGCGCGCTTCTTTGTGTTGCCCATGCCGCGTGCGAGAGCGCTCCCCCGCTCGCCGTCGGCAGGCTTCACCCGAACCTCCACCAGAAAGCGCTTGTGGTGGTCCGGCCCGCTCTCGCTCTTTACCTTGTACACCGGCGTACCCATCCGCTCCGCTTGCAAATACTCCTGCAGCGCGGACTTGTAATTCCCCAGTGCCGCTCCCGACTTGAGCTCCCTTGCCAGCTCTTCCGCCGCGTCGCCCATCACCCGCCGCCGCACGAACTCCCGCACAGGCTCGAGGCCGCCATCCAGAAACATCGCGCCAAGCACCGCTTCCATCGAGTTCGAAAGCACCGTGTTCTTCCGCCGCAGCCCGCTTCGCTCTTCGCCCCGGCTCAGCCTGAGATGCCGCCCGAGTTCCACGGCCTCGGCGACCTCCGCCATATGCTGCCGGCTCACCAGGTGCGCTCGCATGCGCGTCAGCTCGCCTTCGCGCAGCTCGGGATGCAGCAGAAACAGCGCCTCTCCGACAACCAGCCCGAGCACTGCGTCGCCCAGAAACTCCATGCGTTCGTTATCCTCGGCCGGGTCTTCTTCGCCCCGTTCGAGCGCCAGTTCGTTCGCCAGCGATCGGTGGGTGAGCGCGCGTACCAGCAGCTCGGGATTGGAGAATCCATGCCCGAGTGCCGCTTCCAGTTCGCTGAGAACAGCTTCCACGCGTGCCTCAATTTGATTCTGGAATGGTTCCGTGCCTAACCTCTACCCGGCGTCCATCTCAAATCAGTTAGACGCAGCTCCTCGTCGCGCCGCCTCCCGCAACCTGCTATTGCGGCTTCGATGCCGGGGTCGCCGCGCCCGGCTTTGCCGGCGCCGAGTCCGGCCCATCGGCCGCGTCGTCCTCTTCACAACTGTGCCCCTTCACCGCATATGGGGCCTTCACTCCGCGCTCGGCGGCCAGCCGCGTATCCTGCTCGCCATCGCGGTTTTCAAGCGCCAGCTTGTACTCCGATACCGCCTCGCCCCGCTTGCAGTCGAGGTCCAGCATCCGGCCCAGGTAAATGTGTGACCACGCGATCAGCCGCGGCTGCTTGCTCGTCGCGAGCGTCGTCTGGAAGCGGTTGATCGCCTCCTCCGGGTGCCCCGTCATCGCCGCTGTCCGCGCCAGGATGAAGTTCGCCCGCGCCGAATCCGCCACAGCCTGCAGCGAGTCCGACTTCTCCGCCAGCGCCTGCCTTGCCAGCGCGCCCGCCCCGGTCACATCCCCCGTCTGCAGCTTCGCCTCCGCCAGGTCCAGGCCCTCAAGCTTCTTCGGCTTCGGCCGCACCAGCACATCCTCGTCCGCCTGCGCATCAAACTGGAGCTGCCGCGCCCGGTGCACCTGCTGCTCAACGTCCATGCTGTACACCATCTCGCCGATCGTGTCCTTCAGGCTGGCCGGGTCCTTCTCAAACTGGATCAGCTGCTCGTAGAAGTACTGCGTCAGCACAAAGCCCTGCGTCATGTCGTGGCGCACCAGCGTCATCCGCACCGCTTCCTGCTTCTGGTCGACCACCTTCTTCTCGTTCTCGTAGCGCGGCATCTCGAATCGCTGGATCCCCGGCGGATACTTGTAATTCGGAATCCCCGTATCCATCGTCCGCGCCTCGATCGCCTTGATCAGGCACTCCACCGTGAGCGGAACCGTATCCGACCGGTACCGGAAATCCAGCGGCGCCTCGCGGATCTCCTTCAGCACCGGCTGCGTCCGGTCGATCGCGTTCGCGTGCACATACAACAGCGGCTCGATCATGTAGTGCAGATACGTGTGCCGCACGTCGTTCATCCGGATCGCCCCGTTCTGCGGCGACACCACCACCACGTAATCCGTGCCGTAGATGCGCGCGTTCACCGCCAGCGGAGAAAGCATCGGCTCCACCACCACCGTGAACCGCCGCCCGCTGTATGTCTCCGCGGGCTCCTTCAGATAAAGGTTTGTGCTCACGATCATCTTCGAAAGCGGATCGTGCAGGTGGTCAATCTCGTCGTCGTACGTGTGGTGCACCGCCAGCCAGATCCCGTGCAGGTCCGTCGCATCCACAAACCCCTTCAGCATCGGCACAATGTCCGCCACCGACACCGCATCCGGCGGCATCTCGCTCAACTCCGCCGCCATTTCCAGCTCCGGCGGCGGAGTCAGATAAAGCGACAGCGAAATGTACTGCGAGATGTCCCTCTCCGTGCCCGTCATCCGGTGCTGCGCGATGAACAGGCAAACCTTGTCGCGTGCATTGCGCGCGTCCTCGCTACGCTCCAGCGCCTTGTTCAGCTCATCGCGAACCTTCGCCCGCACAGGCTCGCTCTCCGCCAGCCCCTCGTCGTAGCCGCATTCGTTGAGCGCCGCGGCCATCAGGAACAGCGGCTCCGACCCCACCAGCCCCACTGTCGGCCCCGCCGGATCCACCAGCGCCGGGGTCTTCTCACGCGGCTGCAGCACATTGGCCGGCGCCCGGTCGGAACTTGAAGAAGTTTGGGGAGTTGAAGAACTTTGAGAAGAAGAGGAAGCCGCGGGAGTCTGGCTTGCGGCGGGCTCAGTCGCCAGCCCGACGCACAGCAGTACGCCGGCAAAAGCAGCAGTGAAAGTCACACGGAACGCGCGAAACGGCATCAATAATTAACCCTGCCTGAAGTCTAGTTAGACTCCCCGGCAGGGTCAAACGGTAGAACAGGGACCAGGCACTAGGGACCAGGGACCAGATTGGCAGGAATGAGGGATTGAAGAAAGTACCGATCAGGCTTGAGGAGCGAATGCTCTGGTCGAAGTGGAGAAGAGATGCAGAGACTGGAACCGGGATGAGGAATGCTCAGACCTACCCGTCCAAGACATACGGCTATCGGTAATGTCGACGGGCAGATAAGGGAACGGCGAGCAGAAGGCTCCCTCTTCCCCTGTCTTTCTGGTCCCTGGTGCCTCGTCCCTGTCTTTCTGGTCCCTGGTCCCTGATGCCTGGTCCCTGTCTTCACCCCTTCACCGACACCCCGGCGAAGTTCAGCACCACAACCCCGCGCACCGGCTGCCCGAAGAACTTCGCGGGCTCGAAGCGGTCGGTCAACAGCAGGGCCTCCACATCGGCCCGGGTCTCCTGGTCGTCAGGACCCGAAATGATGTCGAAGTCATACACCTCGCCTGACCCGTTGATATACGCCTCCACCACCACCGGCCCCGGCAGCCGGGCAATATCGTTATCTCCCGTGCCCTCAAGCGAATAGAGCAGCCGCGGCGCCGTCGCATTGCCCAGCGGCTCATCGCCTGCCCGGGCCACCTGCGGGTTGGCAACGATGCCCACCAACACCGCGACCGTGCCCAGCAGCAGCACTGCCGAAGCGAACCCCGCCGCCGCCTGCAGCAGAAACGGTCCAACTGTGTTGCGCCACGCCAGGGCCCATCTTTCGAAAGGGCGTCTCGTCTGCCTTGCCCGCTCGTGGCTCACCGCAATCCGGATCTTCAGCAGCAGGTCCTTCGGCTCCTCCACCGGCCCCAGTGCCGACAGCCCGGCCTGAACCTGCCGCAGCGACTTCCACTCCACCGCGCAGCCGGCGCACCCCTCAATATGCGCGGCCATCGATTGCATCTCCACTCCCGTGAGGCGCCCGTCAAGGTACTCCGTGAACTTCGCCTGCATTGCATTGCAGCCGTTCATCTTGCCTCCTCTCCAAGGGGCATGTCGAGCGGGTTCTGTGCCGGTGCGTGCTGCTCTTGCATCTGGGCCGTCAAAATCGACTTCAGGCAGGCGCGACCGCGCACCAGCCGCGACTTTACCGTTCCCAGGTTCACGCCCTGCATCTCCGCCACTTCCTCGTAAACGAAACCCTCTATATCCCGCAGGATCAGCGTCGTTCGATACGGCTCCGGCACCCTCTCGAGCGCCGCTTCCACCCGGGCCCGCGTCTCCGCGTGCGCCGCCGCGTCAAACGGCGACTCGCCCGGATCCACCAGCAGTTCCTTCAAGCGAATCGGCGCCGGCGAATCGCTCTCAGAAATCTCCTGCTCGATGGGCACTTCCTGCTGCCGGTGACGCATCCACCACCGGCGCTGATTCGATGCTTCCCGCAACGCAATCCGGTAAATCCACGTGCGCAGGCTCGACTCGCCGTGAAAGTTCCGCACGCCCCGGAAGACCTTTACGAAGACTTCCTGGGTAAGATCAGCGGCGTCCGCGCGGTTCTGCACCGTGCGCGCCAGAAGGGAAAAAATAGGCTGGTGGTAGCGCGCAATCAGCCATGAAAAAGCCTCTTCGGATCCGGCCCGTAACTCCGCTATAAGTGCTGCCTCTTCCGTATGAAGCGTCAGCGCGCTGGCAATATTGCCCATGGTGAGGTCCGCCTGCTCAGTCAGTGTCTCCCACCTTAACGCATGCGGCATACGTTTGGCATGTCCACCCGGCTGCTGTTGGAGATGCCAGTTCCACCGCCTGCCCCACTCTCCCGGACTGCCTCAAATTCGGCCACCGGAAATGCGCGGGAGTCGAAACCGAGGCCGGTTAGCCCCGGCCCCGCGCACTTATTCTCTTAGACACCGGAACCCCCTCAAAGTGTTCCCGGACACACAAAAGCAGGGACAAAGAACAGGGACAAAGGGACAAGGGACAGAGGGAAGTGGCAACAGGAGCAAGAAAGGAATTGGCGGACGTGGGGTAAACCCCCTGAGGCTGAGAGCTATGGGGGAGACAGCAAGGTAGTGCTTTTGTCCCTATGTCCCGCAGCCTGCCCTGAGCGAAGTCGAAGGGTCCCTCAGTCCCGCAGCCTGCCCTGAGCGAAGTCGAAGGGTCCCTCAGTCCCGCAGCCTGCCCTGAGCGAAGCCGAAGGGTCCCTATGTCCCTATCCTTTCCATCACCGCCCCCACCACCCGGTCACACCGCACAGCATGGAACGCGAACGCCTGCTTCCCCGCCGCCCCCGCCTGCGCGAAAAGCTCCTCACGTAACAGTCCGTGCGCGCGGTGCAGCCGGACCTTCACGTTGGCCTCGGTCAGGCCCAGCGCCCCGGCCGTCTCCGCCGTGCTCATGCCTTCGAGCTCCCGCAGCATCAGCACCGCCCGGTACCCGGCCGGCAAAGCCAGAATGGCCTCTTCCAGCAATCCGCTCAGCTCGTTCCGCGAGGCGTGAGCCTCCGGCGAAAGCTCTCCCGAAACCGGCTCCGTCATCGCCCTGCCCTCCAGACTGCCTTCGAATCTGGCCTCCCCATCTTCCGGGCCCCAATCCAGACCTTGGGTCCTGCCCCGCGCCGCCAGCCGCTTCAACGACTCGTTCACCGCAATGCGCGTCAGCCACGTGGAAAACTGCGCCCGGCCCTCGAACTGCCCCAGGTGCTCAAAGGCGCGCACGTAGGCCTCCTGCATCACGTCTTCACTCTCTGCGTCATCGCGCAGAATGCTGCGCACCGCCCGGTAAACGCGCTGGTTGTGCCGCCGCATCAGCAGCTCGAACATCACCAGGTCGCCGGCAAGCACCCGCCGCACTACCTCTTCATCCGTCCACTGCTCCGCCCGCGCCCGCTCCAGCATTCCCACGCCGGCCATCGACAATCCTCCACAAGCCTCTACTCTATTGATCCGGAACACGCGACTCCGTTACACAATCTCCGCACCCCTACCCTCACCCCGTCATCCTGAGCGCGCCCGGAGGACGAGTCGAAGGACCTGCGGTTGCTCCCTGTAACCAATCCCCTCCCTCCCGCTCCATTCAGTGTGGGAGGTGCACATGACAGGCGCACCAAAACTCAACTCCGCATGGTGGACGCTGCGCATCGGCCTCGGCGTCGGACCCATCTGCTCCGGCCTCGACAAGTACTTCAACCGCCTCACGCAGTGGGACATGTACCTCAACCCGCTCGTCCCCAAACTGCTGCACATCTCCGCGCCCGGCTTCATGCACATCGTCGGCGTCGTCGAGATCATCGCCGGCATCATCGTGCTCGCGCGCTTCACGCGCCTCGGCGCCTACATCGTGATGGCGTGGCTCTGGGCCATCGCTCTCAGCCTCATCGCCCAGGGCCAGTTCCTCGACATCGCCGTGCGCGACATCGAAATGTCTCTCGGCGCATTCGCGCTAGCCAAGCTCACCGAGGCCCGCGAACCGGTGTTGGAATCCGTACCGAGCCGCGCCCCCGAAACTCTCCGGCACCTCGCATAACCGCCAACGCCGGTCTTCATCCAACGCGTTTCGCAAAATCAACCCCAACCCCCGGAGGTCTCTCATGAAACGAACCGTCCTGATCGCCGCCCTCGCGCTTCTCTTCCCCGCCTTCGTCGCCGCCGAAGACTGGAGCAACGTAGCCATCGTTGACACGCAGTGCTCCACCAAGGTCAAGGCCAACCCCGATGCCCACACGCGCGACTGCGCCCTGATGTGCGCCAAAAGCGGCTTTGGCATCGTCGACCAGGGCGGCAACTACATCAAGTTCGACGCGAAGGGCAATGAGCAGGCAAAGCAACTGCTCGAGAACAGCAAGAAAAAGGACCACCTGCGCGTGAACGTAACCGGCACAAAAGAGGGCGACGTAATCCACGTCCAGTCCGTGTCGCTGATCTAGGCCGGGCGCTGAGTTCATGGTTCCGAAGCAGAGCCTTGAAACAGGGAACGCCTCTACAGCGTGGTGAAAAAGTCCCGATTGATTGCAAAAACGCGCCAGGGCGGCACTTCAGTGCCGCCGCGAGGCGCGCAAAAATTGGACCCGGGCTTGAGCCCTGATGTCCTTTCTCAGTTTTCTCAGCTCAATGGGCGTTTTTCACCACGCTGTTTCCTCGTGCCGCAACAGCGCTCCTCTATTGACTTCGGCTTGACCCCCGCACGGATCCGCCAACTCTGAAACGCTCCAGAGTGTTTTCAGAGATGGTGTGTCCGGTAACTGCGGCAGCGAACGAAGTCCTGTGCCATCGACCGCCTCGAATCCATCCACGTGAACTCCCTCACTCCCCTCCAGCCCCTCAATCCCCTCGAAGAACTCCAGGCGAACTCAAAACAAAATCCTCACCGTCTCGCCCGTTGCAAGATCAAATTTGTGCCAAATCCGACCAATAGTTTTTGATCAAAATCCCGGCTGCGTGGCCGAATATGGATCCGGAACAGCATTCGGTCAAACGTACAAGCGCCGCCTGAAAATCTCCGGCCTGTCACAAAATCAATTGCCTGCACACATACTTGTGATCAAAAACCCGGCTGCAAGCCGCTCGACGCACCGAGGCAGAGCCGGATTCCACAAACGCATTTTTTTATTTGACATAAGTCCGGCCGCGGGTATGATAAACCGCAACTTGCTTCCGTTCGGGTACCTCGGCTTCTTTACTTCCCTCATTGGCAGCACTCACCAACTTGTGGTCGGGCGCTTCCAATGCAAATGACGTCGCCTCTTCTCGCGAGGTCACCAGGGGTTCCGAACACCGGTCACATCCATAGCGAGCCGTACCTGCCGATCGCGTGACCTCATTCAGCTGTCCTCAGCATTCCCGGGGCCCCCACTCATCCCGGCTTCTTCGATTTTGAGGTGACGAATGTCCAGACCCCGTTCGATGTGGTCCCGAGAGAGTGCGTGTGCCTTCACAATGTGTTTCATTCCAGCAACCTCTGCCCCGCCATGCGCGATTCCAGCACCGCGCCGGTCGCGGCACTTCGCCATGGCCTTAGCCCTGCTCGCATTGTTCAGCGCGGCCGCTCCAGCGCAAACCGCGCACTTCAGCGGCTCGATCGTCACGCTGGGCGGCGGTTTTACTTCACCTGACGGTGTGGCAGTGGACGGCGCCGGGAACGTCTACATGACTGATTACGCGACCAATGTGGTGAAGGAGATCCCCGCCGGCTGCGCATCTTCAACTTGCGTGACGACGCTGGGCGGCGGCTTCTCAAATTTGTACGGAGCAGCAGTGGACGGCGGCGGAAATGTGTACGTCGCCGATTCCGGCCACAGTGCAATCAAAAAGGTGCCCCCTGGTTGCGCGGCTTCGAGCTGCGTGACAGTGCAGGGTGGCATCGGAATATTGATTCCCGTCGGCGTGGCGGTCGATGGCAGCGGAAACGTGTACGCAGGTGCGCACGGGTCCGGCGAGGTCCAGGAGATACCTCTCGGCTGCACGTCTTTGGGTTGCGTTACAACGCTGGGCGGCGGCTTCGCAGGTGTCGACGGCGTGGCAGCAGACGGCAGCGGAAATGTTTACGTGGCCTCTGGTTCCGGAGCCGTGAAGAAGATGCCCGCCGGCTGTGCGTCATCCAGTTGTGTGGCCAGTCTGGGCGGTATCACAAGTGCCGACTACGTGGCGGTCGATGGCAGCGGGAACGTGTACATAACTTATGGCCCGGCCAATGAGGTTCAGGAGTTGCCCGTCGGCTGCTCGTCATCGAGCTGTGTGATCGGGCTCGGCAGCGGCTTCAATGATCCCTCCGGCGTGGCGGTGGACGGACACGGGAACGTCTACGTGGCTGACTCCAACAATGCTGCAGTGAAGGAACTCATGCTCAAGAGCGTGGATTTCTTCTCCGCGCCCGTGGGATCGGCTGGCCCGGTGAGGACGTTGACATTCACCTTCGATGCGACTGTGGTGATCAGTAGCGTCCGGGTGCTGACCATGGGGGCGGCGAACCAGGATTTTACGAACGCCGGCACGGGAAGCTGCATCGGCCTCGACAAGCACACGTATGGACCGGGGGACACCTGCACGATCGACGTGGCGTTCAGCCCGAAGTGGGCGGGGACGCGCAACGGGGCGGTCATACTTACAAACCCGGGAGGCGGGCCGATCGCAACCGCGTACATCCACGGGGTGGGGACGGGTCCGCAGGTGGTGTTCACCCCGTCGGCGATCTCCACGCTGGGCGGCGACGCCTTTGTAGCGCCAAACGGCGTAGCGGTGGACGGCGGCGGCAACGTTTATATGGCTGATTACCCTGCGAGTGAGGTGTATGAGATACCCGCCGGCTGCGCGTCCTTTAGTTGCGTGACCACGCTGGGCGGAGGCCTCAGCAACCCCTCCGAGGTAGCGGTGGACGGCGCCGGGAACGTCTATGTCGCCGAAACCGGCCACAATGCAATCAAGGAGATGCCCGCCGGATGTACGTCATCGAGCTGCGTGACCACGCTGGGCGGAGGATTCTCGTTTCCCATCGGCGTAGCGGTGGACGGCAGCGGAAACGTCTATGTAAGTGCACACAGTGCAAATACGGTCATGGAAATGCCTCCCGGCTGCGCGTCTTCGGGCTGCGTAACCACGCTGGGCGGCGGCTTCTTTGGTCCCGAGGGCGTGGCAGTGGACGGCGGCGGGAACGTCTACGTGGCGGATTACGGTCACGATTTGGTGAAGGAGATGCCCCCCGGCTGCGCGACTTCGAGTTGCGTGACCACGCTGGGCGGCGGCTTCACCAATCCCGCGAGCGTGGCAGTGGACGGCAGCGGCAACGTCTATGTGGCCGATATCGCAAACACAACCGTGACCGTGATGCCCGCCGGCTGCGCGTCTTCGAGCTGCGTGACCCCGCTGGGCAGCGGCTTCTTATCTCCCTTCGGCGTGGCAGTGGACGGAAGCGGGAACGTCTACGTGGGAGACAACGGCAACCATGAGGTGAAGGAGATCGGCCGCGCGACGCCCCCCAGCCTGGGCTTCGCTTCTACCCAGTTCGGCGCAACCAGCAGCGACAGCCCAAAGACCGTCACCGTCCAGAACATCGGCAACGCGACGCTGACCTTCCCGCTGCCCACCACTGGGGACAATCCAAGCGTCTCCACGAACTTCCGCTGGAACAACACCTCAACCTGCGGTCAGACCAGTACATCTTCATCGACTCCATTCACGCTCGCTGAAGGCGCAATCTGCGGCATCGCCATCGACTTTTCACCCACGATCGTGGCCAGTATCTCGGGCAGTGCCGTGCTCACCGATAATGCGCTGAACGTACACAACGCAACGCAGAGTATCAGCTTGACCGGGCTGGGGAACAAAGCCACGCCCAACGTTTCGACGTGGCCCACGGCGGGCGCCATCACCTACGGCCAGACCCTTGCTTCATCCACACTGACCGGAGGCGCAGCATCGGTCCCCGGCACCTTCGCCTGGTCCGTACCGACCATAGCTCCCCACGCCGGCTTGCAGTCCAGAAGCGTGACCTTCACTCCAACCGACGCGGCCGACTACGACCCAGTCACCGGATACGTGACGGTCTCCGTAAAAAAAGTCACGCCTACCGTGTCGAAGTGGCCTGCAGCAAGCACCATCACCTACGGCCAGACTCTCTCTTCATCCACTCTGACCGGGGCCACGACCTCGGTACCCGGCGCATTCAAATGGACCGTGCCATCCATAGTTCCGACCGCCGGGTCGCAGTCGAGAAGCGTAACCTTCACCCCCACCGATTCGACCGACTACAACACGGTCATCGGTCTCACGACGATCACCGTGAACAAGGCTACGCCCACCGTTTCGCCGTGGCCCACTGCAAGCGCCATCTCCTACGGCCAGACCCTCGCTGCATCCACCCTGACCGGAGGCGCAGCATCGGTACCCGGCACCTTCGCCTGGTCCGTACCGTCCATCGTTCCACACATCGGCGTGCAGTCCAGGAGCGTGACCTTCACGCCTACCGATTCGACCGACTACAACACGGTCTCCGGTTACGTCACGATCACGGTGAACAAGGCCACCCCCACCGTCTCGCCGTGGCCAACGGCAAGCACCATCACCTTCGGGCAGACACTCGCTGCATCCACACTGACCGGAGGCACGGCCTCGGTACCCGGCACATTCGCATGGTCCGTGCCGTCCATCGTTCCCCACATCGGCGTGCAGTCCAGGAGCGTGACCTTCACTCCCACCGATACGACCGACTACAACACGGTCTCCGGTTACGTAACGATCACGGTCAACAAGGCCACCCCCACCGTTTCGCCGTGGCCAACGGCGAGCACCATCACCTTCGGCCAGACGCTGGCTTCATCCACACTGACCGGAGGCGCAGCCTCAGTGGCAGGCACCTTCGCCTGGTCTGCACCGTCCATAGCTCCATATGCCGGCGTGCAGTCCAGAAGCGTGACCTTCACACCCACCGATACCACCGACTACAACACGGTCATCGGTTACGTCACGATCACGGTCAACAAGGCCACGCCC
>Ga0126373_10000038_pt1 | contig 137505 bp, 101 predicted proteins | sample PanSoiMetPlot_11_FD_92545 | JGI IMG/M metagenome (GOLD analysis project Ga0126373, IMG submission 92545) | Tropical forest soil microbial communities from Panama - MetaG Plot_11 | ecosystem: Environmental > Terrestrial > Soil > Tropical forest > Bulk soil | place: Panama | collected 2016-02-17
TGCCTGATATGAGCGGTGTGGCGATGCAGATTTTCGACTACACAGCTATGACTGCTAACACTACGCCCGTAACAGAAGGTACACCGGGCGCTGGTCAGTCATTGACCCAAAACACTCGCACAATCAACTTGGCGAACTACGCTGACTTCGTGTCGTTCTCTAACAAGGTTGTGCTAACCGCCATTTCGGACGTAGTGGCCGAAGGCGCTGCATTGCTTGCTTACCGTGGTGCGTTGTCTGTTGATACGGTTATTAGTACTGCCGTTGACACAGCTGCAAACGGCGACAGCACAGCTTGCATTGAAGTAAATGATGGCAGCTACATGACTGCTGCTATCGCACGTAAGGCTGTTTGGGGCTTGCGTTCAAAGAACGTAAAGCCTAAGAAAAACGGCTTGTTCATGCGGAATTATCCACAGCTTGGCTGCGTACGACCTTGTTAACGACAGCTCAGCGGGTGGAACGTTGGACTTGCAGAAGTACGCTGATACGACTGCTCCTGAGAACCCTGCTTTGGTAGGTATCAAGGGACAGCGTATTGGTAACGTCGGTGGTGCGGAATGGTTTGAATCAAATGCTGTTCCGACTGAAACCAACTGGCAGTCAACTTCGCACAATGCTTACCACAGCTATGTGTTCGGAAATCAGGCTTTCATCGCCTCATCTTTGGGACGTACAAACCTGAACCAGAAGAACTTTAGCGTGACTGTGCGTCGTTACGACCAAGGCAACAGCATCGACGTGGCTGGCTTGATTGCAGCCGCAGCGTTCTACAACTTCTTCTTTGGTGTGGCTCAGACAACTGGGTCTACAAACAAGTTCCGTAGAATCCGCAGCGAGTCGTCAATCGGCTAAAGCGTTTAGGTCTTGGGGCTGTACCTCTAAACAGCCCCACCTTAAGGAACAATTATGAGCGCACCAATATTTCTACACATCTACAACAATGGAGACATATGGGTTTCCAATACTGCTGATTTCACGCCTTCTGACCCCGGCACATTGGTTGGGACCTATCGTGTAAACAGCGATGCAGCCAGTCAAAAAATCGGCACTCTGAGCGGCACTGTCAGTTCAAATTTAGCAGCATCAAAGACAACCGGAAAGAACGGTACTGAAATCAGATAACGTAGTCATGGATGAATTCAAAGTACCCGTCTACTACGCAATACCAGCTGTGCTGCTTGATGCTGACATCGTGAGAGCGGTGCTCAGCATCACCCCACCAGTATGCGTGATAGTAGAAAATCTGAAAGACCTTGGGTCCGCTAGGCAGCTTGGGATGGACGTTATCCAGTCGAACAAGCCAATAGAGATGGCTATTGAGATTCATAAAACCATGCGTAGGCCGTCCGTAGTGGTGATTGAGGGAACTGAGGCTCAGGCAGTGTTTGAAAATGGAGAAAAGGAGAAGATTTGCTAATACAGCCAGACAAGTTTGAGCTGCGGTGACAAGCGTCTGAATCCCGCAGAATCAGTAGCAAAACAGCGTGAAGAATTGTTAGCGATTGCTGCTACTCGCAAGATTTACGGCCAAGCCGAATTGGAAGATGTAGGCCGTTCTAGCGGTGCCCGACTAAACTACACCGAAATCATCCGCAGAATCCGCAAGGAAAATCTACAGATTCAGGCGGTAGACGGTTCACCCCGGTAATGTAGCCCTATACATGCCGAAGCGTGGTGATGAGTATGACCCGGCTGACCAGCTGGAGGGATTCAAGGACGCATTCGTCCTTCACCACAAATATGTGACAGGAATGCCAAAAGCCGAGCTGCCTGAATTCAGTCACGTCTTGCTGGACAGCAGCAATCTGCCCACTAGAGAAGTGAGAGGCTGGCGTTCGGTGCTCATGGCTCTGATTAAGGCCGATGCATTGACGTACAGACAGGTGGTTCGTCAGTTTGGTGAACCAAACGGCGCAAGAGCCAATCGCTGGTTTCAGGACCTGCGTGAATTTAAAGCAGGAATTAAAGGGACTAGAAAATAAGGAGATTAAGAATTATGGAAAAAGAAAAGCAGGTATTGTTTACAGCTGAAGATGTGAAAGAGTTGATTGCCACTGCCGTTACAGCAGCGGTAGTTGAAGCCAAGAAGCCAGCTCCGTTGAGTGACGCTGAGCTAGTGCAGATTGAATATGCTCAAGCTTCAAGAGCAGAACAGGCACAATCTGTTAAAGAGGAAATGGCAAACAAGCGTTGGCAGCAGAGTGTATGCACTCACAAGCATCAGACTGGTGAAAGCCACTGCGTATTCATTCAGGACGGGAATTATATCCTGTGTCAGAAGTGTCAGGCTAAAGTTCGCCCCGGTGTAGCCCCACAAGGCTATAAGGGTACTGACTTCTTCGATACAAATAAGTTCAACCAGCTGTTCCAAGAAATCGTTCAGGCTGACGTTCAGTAAATAGTTCAGCAATTATTAGACAAAGGACCTAATTCAAATGGCTTCAACTATCACAGGGTTCTATACGTACATGTGGCTTCGTGACGATGGAACCCCGTACTACGTTGGAAAGGGCAAACGGCAAGCGAGCATTTCGTCGTGGATGCCCGTCGGATGAATTCATTATTATCCAAGAACATCTGTCTGAAGGTGAAGCGTTTGAGGCTGAAAAGTTCTTGATTGCGTATTATGGACGCAAGGCAAATGGCGGCTTGCTTAAGAACCTGACTGATGGCGGAGAGGGTGTTGCAGGTTTGTTGATGAGCACCGAATCCAAAAAGAAGATGTCTGGACGCAAGAAGAACCGCACATTATCAACTGAACACAGAGCCAAATTAGCTGATGCTCAGCGCAGACGTTGGCAATCAGTGGAAGCCAGAGTGCAGCAAAGTCTGAAGTCTACAGGACGTAAGTTGTCGCCTGAAGCAAGAGAGAAGATGAGACAGTCAAAATTAGGGAATAAGAACCCACAATATGGGAAGCCTAAGACTGAGGCGTGGATAGCGATAATCAGCTCTGTAAACAAAGGCAATCAGTACGCAAAAGGAACAAAACGCACAGAAGAGTGGAAAGAAGCAGCTAGCCTACGAATGATGGGCAATACTTTTGCTGCTCGAAAGGAACATTATGGCGAGTAGCATTACCCTCCAAACCGTGATTAATTTGTGCAGCACCCATGCTGATTTGCTCCCATTGACAGGAGTAGGCCGGATACACGAATGAGCCAGCCTTGAGTCTCTGCAATGATGCAATGAGTGACATCATTAATCAGGACAGAGACTGGAAATGGAATCGCAATGAATTAGGTTCTACTGTTCAGCCTCTCGTTACCGCAAGCAACAAGCAGGACTACCTATTTGCAGGAGCTACTGCGTTCTGCCTTGGTTCAGCGTCTACTGGTGCTGCTATTGACCTAGCGTCAAGCAACGCTATCACGGTGACTGGTGGAGTTGTGACTGTGAACACTCTGGAGCCGCATCGCTTCACCGTGGGAACAACAGTCTACATGTTTGGCAATAAGAATTCGGCCTACAACTCAGTATTCACCGATACAGGCAGTGCAACGTCCTATTCAAACGGATGGGCGATAACGGCGGTGACGAGCAAGAGCTTTTCATTCACTGCTACGGCCCGGTCAGACTAATGGAGACGTGACAGGGGCACCCGGCATCACCAACTTCGGTTGGCTGACTTCAGCGACGATGGCTGAAGTGAACAACAATTCCAGCCCACAGAATATCAAGCATTTGAAGGCTGAGCGTGAATTGCCTGTGTGGTCTAAAGTCTCAGACCCTGAAAAGGTCTGCGTATTCGACCAAGGCGGAGGAATTCTAAAGGTCCGCTTCTACTACGTACCCGGCTCAACGATTTGGGCCGTGAATCTCGTTTATCAGGCAGCGGCTCCGTTGTTGACTTCGCTTACCCAGACATGGACACCAATTCCAGACCAGTTTTCAAGCATGTATCGTCAGGCGCTGATTTATCGCATGTACAGATATATCAATTCGGCCAGAACCGAAGCTGAATATCAAAAACTACAGCAAGAGATTGCAAAAGCCAGCGGTGCGGATAATGCTGAAGAATCGAATGTATTCCTCTCTCCGGAGGACCCACTTCAGGACATCCCGCTCTACTGGACGGGCTTCTAATATCGTAAAAGGAATTTAATGGCAGACCTTCACAGAAATCTGGAAAGCAGCGGACCTTATATAAACCGCTTCTGGACCCGGAATCGTTAATAATCGCTCACCGTTGTTCGTACCATTGACACAGCTTGGTCTGCAAGTCGTATCACGTTTGGATACGCTGTGGGATGGGCTGAATACTGAAATCAGTCCCAAGATGACGCTTGTGCGTCGTCCGGGGTTCAGCAAGTACTGTTCATCTGCATTCGGTAGCAATGAGAGTCCGCTGACGTTCTATTCATTCAAGAATTTGAGCGGCACAATCAAGACGATTGTGGATACAAGTGTAGGCGTCTACACCTTCACGACTTCGGCATTGACCTCGATTTATTCAAAAGGCACAACTACTCAGTCATCACTTCAAAAGGTTGGCAACATTCTTTACTGGTGTGATGGGAATGCTGCGAAGAAATGGGATGGCAGCACAGTGACAAACTGGCGGAATAGTCGCTCCTGCGGTTGCTCCCTCTCTTAGCTTTTCATCTGGCTCATTAAGCCCCACAAGCGGATACCTGTACGTATACGTCTACAAGAACAGCAGCACTGGACACATTTCTACCGCTTCGCCAGCATCAGCGAATACAGGACCGCTGACAAGCAAGAACATTAGCGTCGGCTATACGGCATCTACTGACACTCAAGTAGACAAGATTGACATCTACCGTACAGACGATGGGGGCAGTCTTTACTACTTTCTCGCAGAAGTGGCCAATGCCACTAGCAGCTACACTGATTCAACCGCTGACAGTGGGTTGAACAATGACCTTGTTGCTCCGTTAGCCCATTCGAACGACCCAGCTCCATCAGGCATCAGTCTAGCAACATTTCACATGGGCCGTTTCTGGGTTGCTTCAGGCAACACGCTTTATTTTGCTGCTGGTCCTGATTGCACGAACGGAGTTGGACAGGAAGCATTTCCGCCTGCAAACAACTTTGTACTGCCCGGAAAGATTACTGCTCTAGCTTCTACCACTCAAGGCTTGATTGTTTGGACAAGCGATAACGCCTACGTGGTGACCGGAACAGACCTAGCGACATTCACACTCATCATCTGGCAGACAAATTTCGGTGTGGCTAACCAGAATTGTGTCACTCAAGATGGTGACAATCTATTCATTCTGACAACCAAAGGCCAGCTGTTCAACTTTGCAGGAAGCCTGAACGAAATCGGCTACAGCATTCGTGGCAGTCTGGCGGCAATGACGCCTGCCAACGTTTATCTGGCTCTGCATCGTAGTGGAAGTGATGAAGGGCTATTCGTATCGGATGGCAGCACCAATGTATGGCGCTACTCCGTAGCATATCAGTGCTGGAGTCCCGTTGCACAGCCGGGTATGGGTGCTAAGTGCATCTCATCGATTGAAACGACAACCAACGATTGGACGCTGTTGCTAGGCTCAAATTCAGGCAGTAGTTATATATTTAATCGCAACACAGCAAGTTTTGTTGATAACGGCTCAGCATTCGCATCATGGGCCATAATCGGCTCTCTGATTCTTGCTCCACCTAGAGAAGTGGCTTTAGTCAATTCTGTTCTCGTGGAAGTTGAGACGGTCGGAACGTATCCGACATTGTCGGTTCTGCTGAATGAAATTAGCGGAAGTTTCACTGCATTGCCAAACCCTGTGCCTGACCCCCCACAGCTAGTCGCTTCAAGCACAATCTGGATGAAGCGTCATGACTTGAAGGCGGCAAGCACGCCTTTGCCTCAGCATGTGCGCCATATGCAGGTGAAGGTAGATTTCGGCAATAGTGACACAGTACAGAACGAACTATTAGGAATTGCTATTTCCGTAGCACAAACATAAAGAAATTCAAGGAAATTCATGGCTGCTAACCAAGACGATTTGACTAAGAACAGTACAATACAACCAGTCATCGTAGGCAATCCGGGCGTATGGACGCCTGTGCGCCCTATTGTCTCTGTTCCTATTACTACTGCGCTTCAGAATCAGGTTCAGTCGCTGACGAAGAAGGTTAGCCCTGTCTCTCACGCTGGTGGTCAAACAACACTGCAAAACTATGGCATTCCAAAGAATGTTCTCAGCATCAGTGTGACGCAGGAACCTGCGAAACAGCAAGGCAGAACGTTTAGTGAAGTCGCAGTCAGCTATACCAGAGATGCATCTGATACCAGCTTCGACCACGTTAACATCTGGTTGAAAGGGTACAAGGGCAATTCTCTACCTGTGCTGATGGCTGGAGGCAAAGGCTCGCCAATCTACTTCCTATGCGAAACCACAGGAGAGACGGTAACGGTGTACGTGCAAGCTGTGGGCGTTAATGGCTCTGGGTTGAGCGTCACACTTTGCCCATCTTCTACAGTCACTCTCAGTGGTGTCATCAGTGCTCCACCAGCTCCGAACGTCACCCAGACCCTAGTTGCGACTCCACTGGGGTATCAGTTCACATTCCAACAGGTTCAGCTGCCAGCAGGTACGCAAGACGTAATTGACTCGTACAAAGTATATCGCAGCATGACCAACAACTACGCCACCGCTACGGTCATTCACACGTACAAGCACGATGCAACGAATGCAGGTGCATCTATTGTGGTCTCCGACAACATCGGTCTGAGTCAAACGTTTTATTACTGGGTGTCAGCTGTCGATACGATTGGCTTAGAGTCTGCTTTGACTGCAGCTCAGAGTGCAGGAGTCAATCCTGCCCTCACAGCGTACGGTTCCGGCAGCGGCAAGAACGCTGTAGCAAATCCCAGCTTTGAATCGAACATAATGAACGCTGTCTTAGATGCTGCAGTTGTTGCAAGTCAGCCAGTAGTTGATTACTGGACTTTGTTCGACACAAACAGCTTTCAAGCGGTGTTTATCGACGGTTCTGGTAGCCACAGCGGGAGCATCAATCTGCTGGTGAGATGCATCGTAGGTGGTGTATCTCTTCCATCTGACAACGTTTATCGTGAGAGTCGTGTTTTATCAGCCCCCATTCCAGTTAAGCCCGGTGACGTTTATAAGCTCTCTGGGTATAGAAACTTCATCGTTGGAGCAACCATCCCCTCAGGCGCAGTTTGTCAAGGTCGCTTAGGTGTCCTGTACTTTGACAACAATATGAATGACATTGGTGAAGATGTCGTCGGTGCTGACTACACTGCATCGACAGGAGGCTGGACATACGCTTCTCAGCAGTTCACCGTGGCAAGCACGTATTCTGGAAAATCTCCATCGTTCATGCGAGTGCAGTGCTCTGGATTCGTGAAGAACAATAGTGGCTCTACGTGGACCACATCAGGTCCAGATTTCGTGGACTGCCGTTTCGATGATTTATCCGTTGTCTTCGTGCAGAACCTTGACGATGAAGTGAACGATGGCACTACCTACCTGCGTACCAGCAAGAATGCAAACAAAGGTGGGTATTTGGTCGTCAACAGCCCTGTGAATGTGACCAACGTAATGACCTCCCCTACGGGGTCGAACACCTTCCCCACTGGTCAGCCATGCTTTATCAGTGGTCAAGCATACTCACAAGGCAACATTATTGACATCTACTTAGATGCAGGCTCCAACACAGGATATATGTTCCGAGTTGACTGCCGCAGTGGGTTAAACATCGGTCAGATTCTGAAAGTGACAAACATCACCTCTAGTGGTTGGGCAGTCATCGGTAACACATACGGCAGTACCAACCCGGCTGCTCTGACTCAATGGACTGAGTTTGAGATTTTCGTCGGCAACGGTGGTTACATGCAGCTATGGATTAACAAGACCCTTGCTGCTGATGCAACCGACACCTCGTACACCCTCAATGGAAACATCAAGTATGGGTACGAGGGAGCCAGTGGAAAACTTGGACCCGGTATCGTGAAGTTGGCAGGGAGTACAAACCTGAATGGGCAAGCATCGCTTGCTAGCTTATCTGGTTACACCTTCAGCTACTCAAGCACGACCACATCAATCACTTGGTCGTGGGGTGCATTCACAATTTATTTCCCTGATGGAAGCACCGTCAGTGTCGGCAGCGGTTCGCAAGCTGCATTCACTGGCTTGAGTGCAAGCAACACTTACTACTTCGGAATGTATTACGACACCATTTCTGGGACTCCAGTTGTGGTTAAGTCGGATGTTTCTTCAGGCACGGCTGCTGAAAGCAATTCGCAGGTTATCTCAGTCATCAATGGTGACACCCACGTACCTATCAACATCAACGTGACTGCTGCTACGCCTGCTTCCGGCAGCGGTGGCGGTAGCGGTGGTGGTGGGCACAATCTCTGCTTTAGCCCGAACACACGCATTATAACCAAGCGTGGCAACGTCAGATTTGATGAATTGCAGGCTGGTGATGAAGTGTTCACTGCGAACAATACGTGGAGAAAAGTCTCGGGCGTAATCAAGAGCCACTACCAAGGTGCAGTCGTGGACATGCGGCAACGGTGAACTCGCAACAGCTGGCCACAGAATTCTGATTGGCGATGAGTGGGTGCCAGCAGGCAAGATTTTCAATTCTGCAAAGATGTACGACGGACCCGTCTACAACGCTCACATCCAGACTGATGAACAATGTGACTTGCTGGCTCCAAACACAGAGCACAGCTACAAATTAGCTAATGGGCTGTTTGCCCATAACTTCCTGCCAAGCTAAGGAGCAAAATGATTCAAATCTTCTTTTTTAGTCCAGCAGGGTACATGCCAATGAAGGACCTTTCGCTGAAAGCAATGCTCAGTGGTTCCCACGGCTGGCAGTCTGACGGGGATACTTGGGTCTATGGGGTTGCAATCCCCCGCAATGGGGTGAACCCTAATGAAATTGCAGATTACATGACATCTTTAGGCGTCATCGTTCTACCAGCCATGCATGACCCTGATGACCCAGACCCAGACCCAGCTGTCATTGCGGCTCTGGGGAAGCACGGTGTGGTCAAGGGTGACAAAACGAGACACATTGCTAAAAAGCTGTATGCAGCAAGCGGACACAGCGGTCTAAGGCCACATTTTTTCTAATCGTATAAGGAGACAAGTGAAAAGAATTACCGCCCGAGTCAGCACCATAGCCCAAATGACACTGAGAGAGGGCAGCTTATTCAAAAATTGGGCAAGCAAGGCGTTCAAGCGTGCCAAATTTGACGCTCGGAATACTGAAGTACAAGAGCACAGCCATCTGCATTGCTGAAGATGCCGACGGCCCCACAGGGTTCATTCCAGTTCAATCCGTTTTGATGGCTGAGAGTTTTATTCCTAAACCGGGAATGAGCAATCTGAATCTTGCCTTGTGCTTATGGAAGCTGGATGAAATGTTAAGGAACCTTGCTTCAGCAGTTCAACACAGTGAGATTTACATGTTTACGGCTGAAGAGGATTACGCCGACAAGATTCAGAAGCACGGTTGGGTTGAGGTCAAGAATGTCCGCTTATTCAAGAAGAAAGTAGTACAGAAGGAAAACAACAATGATAGTCACGACTAGAATTACGTTCGACTTGAGCACTGGAAAGGTGTTAGAGCACGAAAGCTACGAATATTTTCGGACCTATTGCACTCTGTGGTGGTGGGGGTGATTCCGTTGCTAAAGAGCAAGAACAGCAGCAGATGCAGTTTGACCAGCAGTTAATGCAAATCTTTCAACAGCAATATTCCAATCAGACATCTGTTCTCAACTTCTTGAAAGGCCAGCTTCAACCTCAGATTACGAATCCGACCGGATACGATACGGCTACGCTTAATGCGATGCGTACTTCGGCTACTGATGCCGATTCAGAAGCCTTCCAGAATGCCCAACAGACGCTGAATGCTAAGGATGCTGAGCAGTTAGGAGGGTCTGATGTTCTACCATCAGGCGTTTCTTCTCAGTTGCAGGCTGCTTTGTTGAATCAGGAAGCACAGACGAAGGCTGCTGACCAGAATCAGATTACAGTCAATAACGCAAACCTAGCTGAACAGAACAAGTGGGCAGCGGTTAACGCTTTGAATGGCGTTGCTGCACAGGTCAACCCGCTTGGCTATGCAAACAGCGCAACCGAAGGTTCTAATGCCGTTTCGAATCTGTCGCAAGCGGTTACCGCTTCTAATCAGTCTCAGTTGCTCGGTGCCCTTGGCGGAATTGCTGGCGGTGTCGGCTCTGCATTAGGCGGTGCGTTCGCAGGCGGAAAGTTGTGTTGGGTTGCAGCGGCTTATTTCGACGGCTGGACAGACCCACGTACGGTTCTCGTACGCCACTACTTGCTGAACGATTTCAGCCGCTCTTGGTTTGGACGTTTGGTCGTTCACTTGTACCGCAGATTTGGAGAAAGAATTTCACGCAAGCCAAGACTGGTAAAGCTGCTTGGACCGTTGTTCGAATTGGCATTGAAGAAAGCACAGGAGATTTATGGCAGGGACTAATACAGATAACAGCGTAATGCAGAACCAACCAGCTTATTCACCAGAAGGCGATGCGAACTTTGAGCCATCGTACCTACAGGGTGCATTGACTCCTGCCCCTGAAGCAAAGCCAGAGAACGTACCTGCTCCTGATGCCTCGTCTGCTTTTGCTCCGACGCAGCAAACTGGCGATTCTCAGTTGACACAGGGACAGCAGCTACAGAACGCTATTCAGAGTGGTTCAGACCAAGCAGCTGCCCAACAGCCCGTTCAGGTCAGCCAGAAGCTGCCTCTACTGCAATCAATCTTGATGGGGGCTGTTCATGGTTTGGCAGGAGCTGCTGGAGCGAAGCATTTTGGTGCTGGACTAGCTGGACGGCGCTGCTGGAGAGTTGCAAGCCGAACAGCTGCAAAAGGACAACGAGTTTAGACAGGCACAGCAAGCACAGCAGATTCGCTTTCAGACTGCAGAGAATGCCTTCCGTGCAATTCAGCTGAGCAACCAGTCTAAACAGCTGGATATGCAGCAGCAGGAATTCAACGACAATCACGACAAATTTGTTCAGGCGACGGTTGCGAATAATCAGGACAAGTACGGCACAGTCTACGATGTCATTCCTCGCAACAGTGCAGCTGCGATGGATTATCTAAAGACCCTTCACGCAAATGGCGTAGCACAGGGGCAGCAGGGCGCAGCTATTCCATCAGGCGTGATGATGGATTCTCAAAATATCTACGTACCTAAGCCCGGTGTCAACTCGCTGGATAGCCAGTACAAGCAATACGCCGACTACAGCAAGGCATTGGGCCAGCCATCTATGTCTGAATCTCAATTCGGGCAGATTGGCAGTGACGGCAGAGAAAAGCTAGGTACTCGCCTTCAGAACATGTTGGCTGGTAAGGATACCGATGGGCCAAATGCTGGATGGTATGGAAAGAATGTTCAGAGCAGCATTTCCAATCTTCAGACCGCTCGTGACAATTATGCAAAAGACCCTAATGCCGACAAGAGCATTTTGGATTTGATGGATAAAGGCATAGCGGCAGCGACATCTGTGCAAGCGTCTAACGATAAGCACGCAGATGAACAGGCTGACAAGCAGTCGAACCGCATATTGAACCGTGAGCAGCAAATAGCCGACGATAAGCAGCAAAGAGAAGATGCTAGAAAATATGGTTACGCTGTTAACCCACAGACAAATGAAGTCAGCTACGTAAGCAAGGCTGATGCAGATGCCAAGGGCTTGAGCAACTTTGAGCCTCAGACACCTACTACGATTAAATCAGACGTACACGACATCAAAGTGTTGAATGACGTGGTATTGAAGGCTAATCGTGTACGTTCGATGGCTCAAGGCATTGACCCTAGCTCATGGGGTCCAATGGCTAAGGTTCTGGCCGATAACCCTAACGACACGGTAAACCAAATCATGAAGGAAAAGGCGTTTGGTGCATTGAGTTCAAAGCAGCAAGATTATGTCATCGCTGTACTGAACCTGCGTGAGTCATCAATGGGATTGCAGAAAGTGCTGACTGGTACTGCTCGTAGCAATGAGACACAGATTCAGGCTTTGCAGAATACGCTTCCGGGCGTAGAACCTAGCTCCGATGTCGTTAACAAGAAGTTGGACCAGTTCAACCAGAACATGGAATTGCTTCGTGGCGGATTACCAAGAAATTTGCAAGGCGTCACGATGATTCCAATTCAGTCTAGCGGTTCATCGAACACAGCGACACAAGACACAGCAGCTAAGCACGGATTTAAATAAAGGAATCAAGTATGGCGAATGAAGTAGCATTGAATCTTGGCGGCATGCCTACAAGCGGCCAGCAGAATACTCCTGATGACCAGACCACACCTGTAATGCAGACTTCACCTACTCCACCTGCTGAAGCCTATCAGAAGAATTTGGCTCCTCGGAGCGGCGGTTGGTCAGCCCGTTACAAGCAATAGCGGTGACAAGACCGTAGTTGTGATGCCTGATGGTTCAAAAGTAGTTGGACCCAAGGCAAATGTACCTTCGTTATTGAGGGATGTTCCGGGTGCTAAAGAACTGCCGCTAGCGAAAGGAGAGGTAGCAGTACGTCTTTCGTCTGGAAAGGTCGTAGTAGGGCCAATGGCAAACTTGCCTGCTCTACAGAAAGATGACCCTAAAGCCACAATCGAGCTGTCTGGTTCAGGACCCGTCAGTATGACGGACGATACGACAGACAAGGGAGCTGTGGCTGGTGTCGAACGTGCAGCCAAGAATGTAGCCAGTATCCCTTCTGCCGTTTATCACGCATTCACAGATGACCCAAGAGATGAAGGGGAACAGAAGTACTCCGACGAATTTGGTTCAGCCATGTTGGGCACAAAGCGCCTAATGATGGACCAAATGGTTGAGTCTTATCAGAAGGGCAAAAAGCTAGCTGACTTAGCAAGCAAAGAGGACAACCCACAGGTAAAAGAAGCATTGCAGCACGCTGCAAACATCCATTTGATGGGGTCCTTCGTTCCTTTGGTTGGCCCGTTGGCGGCTGATGTAGTTGAACGTGGTGTATACGGAGACGTACAGAGTCCTGAATTCAGACAAGACCCTACCGAGTTTGGCGCAACGTCAGACCCATCAGGTGCTGCGGCAGAACTAGGAACCTATACGGTACTGCCTAAAGTGGCGAAAGAGGCTACAGATGCAGCAAAAGGCGTGGTGGGTAATGCACTACAGAGACTGCCAATACCAGACACTACCCAAACCGTAGATATTCCGAATGAGGAACCTTCTAGCGTCCCTGTACAGGCTAGAGGGGCAGTACTTCAGTTCCTGAAGCCTTTGGCTGACCAAAATATGTTGCGGCAGAATGCTGGCGAAAACACAGGGCCAGCCGTAGCAGAAGGCATGGGCCGTGTGGCTCAATCAGCGGCTGAGACGAATGCGGACATTACGCCAAGTGACGCAGACCGTTTTGGCATCAATGCTGTGGCTGATGCGAAGATTAATCAGGCTAAGGCTGTATTCAACAAGATTGACGAGCTGTCTGGAAATAGACTCTCTGAAGCGCAGCAAGCAGTCGAGGATGCGGCTGACGATTTTACAGCTGAAGGTAAGAAAGCATATCGTGAAGCCGTAGCTAACCAAGATGCATTGTTCGATGAGTATGCGAACCATCCTGACCTAAAGGGTATGGATGTTCAGCAAGCCAGAACAGATTACTCTCAAGGAATGGCTAATAAAGTCATTGCGAAGGTCTTGAACAAAGCGACTGAGCCTTCTGAAACTGGGAATATGGATTATCAGTTGAAGCAGGGTTCTCAGTTGGCTAATGCGATTGATGACCTTGTAAAGAATAAGCCAGATGTGTTGAAGCGTGCTGGTTGGACCCAAGACCATATCAATGCTGCAAAACAGTTTGGTCAGATTGTTCGTGAACAGGCTGTAAACCCAGCTTCACCAGTCAATCAAATTACCCAATCTGCTGCACGTTATCTTATAGCTCCTTACCTCTTCTTGCATTTTGGTGGAACACTAGGTCTTGCTAGCGAACTAGTAGCCGAAAGAGTAGTCGGAAGTATCGTTGGTCACAGCCTTGTTGGTGACGGCATAGCATTAAAACTTATCAACACTGGCGTCAAAATGGGTGCCAAACCTGATACGGTTGGTAAAGCTGTTGCTGGGAAATTAGCGTCACAGCCACGGTGTCATCTCTCAAGTTGCATCAGTTCTTCATAACTTATGGAATGATGAGAGTGGCGAACTTCGCATCCCATTAGGCAGCAATCGCCTAATGAACCCTCAAGAGATTGAGTCAGCATTGCAGAAAAAGCAGCCAATCAGTACTCCGTTCGATTGGACGGAAGGAGCTATGGACACGATTAATTCTGACAAGAGCATGCCTGAAGAACCAAGCAAGGATGTGACGCACAAGTACAATCCAGAGACTGGTAAAGCTGAGCCTGTGGAGTAAGACATGGATGACAGAATAGTTCAATATCCGACTGGCGATGTAGTCGCCTTTCCTCGGAGAGATGAGCGACTATGATTTTCAGGAGGCTGCTAGTGATGTTCACCAGCAGCTGACTGGGGGGCAAACCGGGCAGCAGACTGACCAAGATTCTGAGCAGAATTCAGAACGACAGTACAGCATCACTTCCTTGCCTTCCACTCCTGTCAGCTCTGAGGACCAGCAAAAGATTCACGATGTAATTGATGCAGCCGCTCCAAGCAAGCTGCCTGACACGATTGTTGTTCTGCCTCACAAACAGTTCCGCAATTTCGCTAGCCAAGTCGTGGGCGGAAGCATTGGCGGCAAGCGTGTGAGCAATGCCCAAGGAAGCGAAGAACATTTTGGCATTTCGGGTTCCTCTGGTACTACGGGCATTGGAGACGGCTTCAGTATGGTTCAGCTCGGTCGCATGTATCTAGACAGCGACACTCTGAAAAATCCAAACCGCTTGAGAGAGATTTTGACCCATGAACTAGGGCACTTTCAGGTAGGTCGCGGAACAGAAGCGGAAGCTGATTCGGTGAAGAACCAGAGTCTGAATCCTGCTGCTAAAAAGGCGCTGAAGGAGTGGGCTGCTGTAAACAGCCTACCCGTTTCAAGCAAAGGAGTACCAATTTTAAACTCAGGTTTAAACCCAGATAAAGCAGGACCCTCGGTTCTAGCTAGTGCCTTAAACGGGCAAGATAAGGAATAAATTATGTCTTTAGGAATAAACAGTACAGGACAAGTAAGCGTTGGAACTTCAGCCACTCTGATTATCGCTGCGAACGGCAATCGTGAGGCTGTGGTTGTAACGAACACTGCAACGTCAGCCACCGTATACATTGGCGAAGGCGCAGTGACGACTAGCACCCGGCCACGCATTGTTGGCAGGAAATAGCATTACACTGCCTATTAGCTCACCCGTCTACGGGGTAGTTGCATCAGGAACAGTCACCGTAGCATTTATGGAGGTTGCATAAAATGAGTAACGCATTTTTGATTCAAACTCGGTGGAGGTAGTGGTAGCGGGTCTGTGACTTGGGACCAAATCCAAAGCGCAGGCAATAACCTCACTCTTAGCAATGCCGGATTCACGACTACATTTAACCAGACATCTAATGTTGCTTGGCTGTGGGATAACACGACTACTGCGACGGCGTTGACTACTAACGCCAGCCCTTTGATTGAACTAGCAGCGAGCTATTGGACAGGTGCAGCTAGCGCACAGGATACGTGGACTATCGGTACATCTCTGGCCGCAGGTACAAATGCTATTAGCACGTTGTCAGTGACTCACTCAGGGTCAACAGGCGCTGCAACCATTAATCTACCGGGAGGAACCTCTACCGTTCCATCAATAACATTTAATGCTGGCGTTACTAACGTTGGGTTCTTGTCTATCGGAGGCGGATTTCTAGCGGCTAAATCTGATACTTTTAACTTTTATGCGACTAACTCCAACTTAGCAATTGGACAGATTACACTGAGCACCACAAATGGTATGAGTATACAAAACACCAGTGGAAACTTTTTAGCACTGTCGGCTAATACTAGTAACGCTACGGTGTGGATAGGATGCAGCACCAACTTCGCAAGCACCTCAGGCACTGTTACGTGTGTGGGACTTGGTAATAATGCCACTATGGGCGCTAGTATGAAGTTTTCGCCTACGTCGGGCAACGCAAACTTTATAGGCTTGGGGGTGTTCCCAACAATCAACCAGACCGGAACAGCGAGCGGCAGTTATACAGCTCTGCAAATTAACTCAACAGAGACTGCGGTGCTGGGTACATCAAACAAACTGTTCGACGCTCAAGTAGGCTCGGTAAGCAAATTTGCTATCGATAATACCGGAAAAGTTGTTGTTCCAAGCACGAACACAGCGACAAGTGCTACAGCTGGTGCGAACGGTGCCGTACCCTCGCAGGTTGTGGGCTATTTGATTATCAATGTTAACGGTACGAACGTAAAAGTACCTTATTTTAACACTTAATAGTGTGTTTAAAGGAGATATGAATCGTATGGATAAGAATTTGACAGTAGAAGAATTGTTACAGCTTTTAGGACAAGCGGAAATTGAAAAATATGCACTTCGTAAGAAGGCGGCTGAGTTGCAAAGCCAAGTCGCTGGATTGCAGAAGCAGCTAGAAGCGCCAAATCCACAAGACACTAAAGAAGCTGAGTAAGGAATTGCATGAGTCTAACCGTTACAGCAACTCTAAACAACTTGGCTGGTAGCGCCGATGTCGGCTATGCTGTATTCACTCTAGTTGGATATGGCAATAACGTGCCCCGTATAAACGGTGCGGTCATTTCGGTGCTGTCAGTCAAAGCAACCGCAAATGGTTCCGGGCTGATTAGCCAGACCATAGTCGGTAATGACGTTATCACTCCTGCCGGCACTAGCTATGCCGTTCAGATTTATTCGGACAGTGGTGCGCTGATTTCAACAGGACGCTATACGTTCACAGGCTCAGGTTCAGTAGACCTAAGCACATTAACCCCAAGCAATTAATGATGGATAAGGAAAGAATAAATGGCAAGTCCAGCGGTAACGATTACAGGCACACTTCTTGATTTAACCCGGAAATCCGAATGCTGGAAAAGTCGTGTTCACTCTGGGTAATTATGGCTCTGTGCCTCCAGAGATTTCTGGCAATGCCATGCTTGCGCCTGTGTCCTACACGGCTCAGGCAAATGGTAGCGGTGCATTTTCTGCGACTCTCTGGGGGAATGACCAAATTTCCCCTAGTGGGACGTTCTATCAGCTAACGATTTACGCTGCTAACGGCAATTTCATTCAAGCAGCCTCTTATCAGTTTACAGGCAATCTGTCTGCCGATTTGAGTACCCTGACACCTATCAGTGGCAGCGTGACTCCATCAGCTGGCTATTCGCCTATTGTGGCTAATCCAAACAGCACACAGTCTATCAGTGGGCATCCCTTGAATTTGCTGGCTGGCGGTACGTCAGTAACCCCCGCTACGAATGACAATTCCACGAATATTGCCACAACTGCCTTCGTGAAGGCGCAGCCAACAGGCATAAACGCTACGCAATTGCAGGGCAATTCTGTCAGCTCTAGCAGTCCGTCAAGCAATCAAGTATTGACTTGGAACGGGTCTGCTTGGGCACCAACGAATGCGAGTAGCAATGCTACGTCTATTCAAGGCGTGTCTGTAAGCGCAGCTGCGCCTTCAACGAATCAAGTCTTGCAGTACAACGGGTCTGCTTGGGTTCCTGCTACACCTTCGTTCAGCGGGAATGCGACATCGCTGCAAGGAAATGCTATCAGCTCAACCAGCCCATCATCCGGTCAAGTGTTGTCGTACGTGTCAGGTCAGTGGACGCCTACTACGGCTCCGTCCGGGTCTACGACATACAATGTGCGCTACACGACCGACTTTTCGTGGTCACAGACTGGGAATGCAACGAACTTCCCAGCGTTAACAGCAGGAACATTAGCAACAGTCACATTGACTCCTTGTCCGGCGGGGGTTGATACTTCTGCCGCTCAATCCGCAGGTGGTCCTCAAGGTGGTTATCCGGTTTATATTTCTGACGGCGCTAATTCCGAGTCAGTGTACGTAAGCGGTGGAACTTGTACCCCTCGTGCGGCAAGCGGAACAATTGCATTTACCCCGTTTTTCAGCCACACAGCGGCTGCGTACACGATTGAAACTGCGTCAGCAGGTATTCAGGAGGCGATTAACGACGCCGGGGGTAACGGAATTAAGATTATAGTTCCGTCAAACGGAGGTACTCCGTATAACATTTACGACACGATATATTTCCATGCGAATGAGTCGCTGTTGAGCGGTTATGGAGCAAAATTAAACTGCGCTGGTCGTGGGCCATGCCTTCAATTAGGCAATCTCACAAATTCGAACAATTATAACGCAATCACGGTTGAAGGTTTGTCATTTCTTAACGTAACTAGTCGTGCTGGCAACTCGGCATACACGGGCAACGTTATTGCGTCGGCATCGAGAACCGCTGGCGTAACAACAATCACTACGGTAGGCAACCACAATTTCCGTACAGGTGACCGTGTGACCCAGATGTTGCATGATATTCCTGCATTTTGGGGGGATGTCCCTAGCATCACTGTCACATCACCTACGCAGTACCAATACAGTCGTCCGGGTTCTTCGGACATCGCATTAACTACGTCGCCGGGGGTTGTAGCGTTAACATACGTGGCGCTACTAGATAATGTTAATAGCGGCAGATTGGTAAATTTGCAGTATGACTACATAGGGAATGTAGGCGGATTTAACCATTTCTTTGACCTGTGGGATGACGAATGTTGCTACATTCAGGGCTTTACCAACAATAGTATCGGCCTTAATCAAGGTGCCAACTGGACACCTTCGTGGCTATTTTCTGGCGGGGCTAACTGCCTTCCATCTACATCACACCAACTAGCACCAGTAATTACGCTGCGTGACTCTAGTTTGACGTGCAACGGCTCTAATGGCGTCACCGTATACAACTGCAACGGTCTGTACATCATTGACACGGTTATTCAGGCGCAGGGTCCGTGGTGCGTTTACGTGTCTAATGAGACTGGAAACTTCCAAGGCGTACACATACAGGGTTTGTATTCTGAAGATTGGCCGAATTCTAACCCGGTCGTTAATCCGTTGTCTCCGTGGGGAGGCTGCGGTTCTGCTGGCTTGATTATCGGGGGTCTTAGTGCTGCTGGAAACGCTACTATATTAGGCGTGGGCGCAAGCCTGCCGGGAGGATATTTTGCGTCGGACGGAAGCGGGTCAACTCAGTTCAACTACTGGGTCATAGGGAAGGACAGCAATGGTTCGGTGACGGACGCTATGTTGTGCCATACCCACACAGAGAATTCTCCAAGTACTCCTACAGTTTTGTGGCCTCGTATGCGCTCGCAAGGCACGGTCACTTATGATTTGTTGAGAACGTCAGGAACTGTTTACAATTCTGGCGCTACTTCGACTCCTCCGTACTCAGGGGCTTGCCCCGGAGGTTCGGTAGCAGCGTGCGGGTCAGTAGCTACAGGTTTAACTCAGACTACAGGTTTTGTTAATTCGTTCGTTGATAACACTGCGAACGCTACGACAGCTTATTCGTTTTCAGGTTCAACGGCTACTACGTTGGCGTGCCATTTTTGGGGCGGCGGTAACGTAGCCCTGTTAAATGGGACAGGCCAAATTCCAATATACAGTGATGCCGAAGTTCTAGTTCAAACGAATTACGGTGACGGAACTACAGCATTGATAGCGAGAATGTGCGCTGGTATTAACCAAGGTAATTTTACGGTTATATGCCTCGGCTCAAAGCAAACACCGAATAATGCGATAGAGTTTCAAAATGCGTTGCTGCTTACCGATGGTCCACAGAGTGGCGGCGAGTCGTTTAGTGGGACTAAAGGAAGATTAAACTTCTTTCGTAATGCTGGAACGTCGATGAGCAACCAGCATTTGATTACGCTAGTAGATTCTAATGCCGCAAAGACCATTCACACTCCAGCTAATCGTCCGGCCTCTGACGTTGGCGATTGCTATATCGGCGTGGATGCACTAGGTGGTGGGGCAGCATTGAACAATGCGCCGTTAGCCATCGGTTCTCCGTTGAGTATTTCACAGTACATCAGCAATACGGGGGATGGCACTAACTGGCTAGAGAGACTGACTAGTGGTAAGAAGCAATTTGCTGTACCAGTGCAATTAGCGTCGTATACGTTTGCAACGCTACCCGCTGGCATGAGCAACGGCACAGCAGTCTTTTGTAGCGACTGCACAGCAGGAACAACCTGTTCTGGTAGTGGGAGCGGTTCGTTGGCTGTTCATGTCAACGGCTCATGGAAGTGCTTGTAAGGAAATTAAGGAGAACATGGAAAAAGTAGCTTTTCGCATCTATACGCAAGAGGGGTGTGGGCACTGTGAGAACACGAAGAAATACTTCACAGACAATCGGCATCCCTTTTGAGGAAGTGCTTGTAGACAAATTGCTAGAACAAGGTATACCGCTAGCATTGAATCGTAAAGAACTAGAGACACCAATCACCATGTGCTATTTGAACGACATGTTGATTATTGGATTCAGACCTGAGAACTTTCATGAATGCGTTGCATTATATCGTACTAGTATTAGCAGCGACACATCTGACTAGACTACTGATGGATGCAACATTGCTGGCTAAGCCTAGAGAATGGCTAGCACGCCTTCATCCGAAGTTCGCTGAGCTGGTTTCTTGCAGAATGTGTATGGGGTTTTGGACAGCGGTAACCGTTGTCTTAAGCCCCTTTTTCATTAACGTAGTTTTAGCAGTGGCAGGAGGAGCCTACATCATAAATGCAGTAGTAGACAAATTCTTACCATGCACCAAATGTCAGGTCACGCCTGAAGGTTTGGGGCGGATTGGACATCAAAGGGTAGTATGGATATTAATGAACTGATTTTACAAGAACTGCGTGAACATCGTGCAGAGTGCAATAAGAATTTCACCGAGTTGAGGGAGAGAATGACTGCGGTAGAGACAAAGATTGAACCGATGTTTGACAACGGCCAACCACGGAATCTTAACCAACCACAACAACCGAATTTCTCAGCTAGAGCATCAATCGTGGAAGCAAACTGGCTTTGTTGGTGCTGTCCTATTGTTCGCTGAACCAGCCATCCACTGGCTAGGCAAGACTCTGAAATTGTTTTAAGGCGATAAGAATTGGAACAGGGGAGCCGAACGGGTTCCAACTTTTTCTCAGGAATGTGCCCTGTCAAGGTCCTGAGCCATTAGGGAACCATGCATAAAGGATTAAGAATAGCGATTCTCACACTGCGGACTGTTGCTGACAGGCTGTCCACGTCATCACTCTGCAAAACAGAAACCCCAACCTCAACCAGTAGTAAAGCTGACCCCGACCGAACAACAGCATAAAGCTACGCATTTCATCGCCGTGCATGACGTGCTACAGCAGGAATCAGGACACTGTTCTGCTACAGCCGTTGGTCCTCATACGTTGTTGACTGCTCAGCATTGCCGTCTGGATTCGAACGATTTGATTGTAGATGGAGACGCAAAGCCAACGAAGATTCTGTCTGAAACAAGCGACGGCAATGACCACATTCTGCTGATTGTAGACAAGACTTTCAGCCAGTTCGCCCCTATCAATCAGCGCAAGTTGATTCACGGTGAAGAAGTCCATGAATGGGGCAATCCGCTGGATGAGAAGGATGTATACCGTGTCGGTACATTCGACAAGCAGGAAGTTGAATGGAGAACTGGCTTAATGATGCCGCTTGACCAGTACATCTTGCCTGTATTCCCCGGAGACTCAGGCTCAGCCATTTTTGATAAGAATGGACAGATTGTAGGAGTCGTGACAGCCAGTCATGGTGCTAGAGAGTTTTCTTTGCCCTTGGCCTTCACCGCAGAACAATTGAAAAACATTAAATAGGTCTTGCGACGGCACACAGGTTTGTCTGGTGTTCTCCTTCGCTAGACAAAAATTAGCCCCCATTGGCGAAACTGCCTTTGGGGGCTTTTTTTTAACTCATTCAGCAAGCTAGGCAGCTTTCTTGGCATTGCGCCAACGTTTTCTTTGTGCTTCAGCAATCTTGGCTCTGGCTTCAGCACTCAGCTGACGCCTACCGCCAACACGCCTTCCACGCCTTGCAACGATTGCACTGGTGAACAGGGCTTTTGCCTCTTCAAGTTCGGTAATCCGTTTCCGTAGCTCCTGTACGAGTTCAGAAGTAGAGACGCTGGTTAAATCGGTCATTTCTGTTCAACTCTCCCTTGCACTGAAATACACAACGGAGATAGAGACTAGCACAATTAAATAGGTGAAGTTGACCCCCTGTGCTATTATTTCTATCTGAAGAGAAGTAGAGTTAAGTCCTTTTGTTGCAGGAAGGTGGTAGTCAGACTGTCGTACTCGCCTTGGGCGCAGGGGGTCAGGAGTTCAAATCTCCTCGCCCCGACCAATTCCCCGATTAATTTTAATCCTGTCCTCTCCCTGACGGCTCGAAGGGGCCTACGCCCGCACCCTCCGGGTTTCCGTGGTTTTCTGGCTGGTGCGAAAGGCGGACATCGCTCCCCGGATGAGGGAAACTATCCGACGCGATACTTGCGAATGTCCACACCCATCTGTTTCAGCTTTGACTGCAGAGTGGTTCGGGGGAGTCCCAACCGAATGGCGGCGCCATTCGGGCCGCTGAGTTGTCCCCGGCTTTCCTCGAGCACGCTCAGAATATGCTCGCGTTCCACGGTTTCGAGGGTCTTCTTTACCACTGCGTCCTCGGTGGCCAGCTCGCTAATAGGCGCGGCCAGCGCGTGGCCGAAGCTCAGAATCACGGAGCGCTCCATAAAGTTTTCCAACTCGCGAACGTTTCCCGGCCAATTCCAGCGTATGAGCGCATCCAGGACTTTCTTGGGGATATGGCGGATGGACTTGTTCATGCTCTGCGCATGCTTGCGCACGAAGTGTTCCGCCAGCAACGGAATGTCGCCGCGCCGGCTCCGCAAAGGCGGGATTCGGACCGGGAAGACGCTCAGACGATAGTAAAGATCGTTGCGAAAATGCTTCTCCTGGACTTCGCGAACCAGATCCCGGTTGGTTGCCGCGATCAACCGAAAATTTACCTTTAAGGTGTCAGTGCCGCCGAGCCGCTCAAACTCCTGGTCCTGCAAGACCCGGAGCAGCTTGGGCTGGAGCTCCTGAGGAATGTCTCCAATCTCATCGAGAAACAGCGTGCCCTTGTCGGCCAGTTCGAGCCGGCCGATTTTCTTTATTAGTGCTCCGGTGAACGCCCCGCGTTCGTGGCCGAACAATTCACTTTCCAGCAGGCCCGAGGGGATGGCGGCGCAGTTCATCTTGATGAAGGGATGCTGGCTCCGCTTGCTCATGCGATGCAACGCGCGCGCAATCAACTCCTTTCCCGTGCCGCTTTCGCCGAGTAACAGGACCGTGGAATCGCTGGAGGCAACCTTCACCACTTGCTCCAGCACTCTCTTCAGCCCATCGCTTTTCCGATGATTTCATCGAAACCCAGTTCGGTATTAATTTCGTGCTCGAGGTAGTAGTTCTCCTCCGTCAGCTTCTCCTGCGCCACCCGCAAACGTGCCTCGCTTTGCCGCAGAGCGATCTCAGCCAGTCGGTTCCCGGTGATGTCCTGAACGATTGCCATATACGAGGCTTCCCGCTCGTCTGCCAGAGGGACGACCAACACTTTCACCAAGCGGACTGAGCCATCTGGATGCAGAAGTCTGCTTTCGCTTTCCATGGGACAGCAGTTTCCGTTGGCGGGCTGGCCCATTTCTGCCACGGTCGCAGAGAGATCGCCCGAGTGGAAAATCTGATGAAGTTCGCGGTCAAGCAGATCGTCCTCCGCCCTGCCCACAATTTCGCAGAATTTCGGATTTAGCTTCACGAAACGACCTGTGCGGCTTTCGACCAGGCAAATTCCGACCGGAGACTTTTCGAAGATGGCGCGCAGGCGGGACTCGCTGGCTCGTAACGCCCGCTCCGCCTGCTTTTGCTCGGTGACGTCGTGGGCCATGCCGCGCACGACAGGCGAAGATACGCCTTCAGTTCGCAGCGTATTTTGATACTGCCAGATACGGCGCTCCCCAAAGCGCGTCAGTACCGCCATGTACCCATGGGCCTCACCCTTTCGGGCGATCTCATCCAGGTAGGCATCAAACTGTGGACGGAACTCGGGAACGATAAGTTCCCGCATCGGAACCTGCAGGATTTCCTCGATCGAATATCCCAGGACCCGTGCCGGCGCGGGATTTACCGAGAGAAGCCGCCCCTGCAGATCATGAATGCAGAGTAAGTCTTGACTGTGATCCACTAAGTCGCGATACCAGTCCGCGCCTACTTGAAGGTTTTGCGGGATCTGCGCTTCGGTTGCAGACGGAGAGAACGCCTTTATGGAAGAAGTGTGCGCTTCCATAACCAACCCTCCTGCTGGATGGTCTGGATGCACTTGCTGCATCCGTTAAGAAGCACCAGAGTGTTCCGCATTCTTCAAGCCGGGTGCTTCACGAAGACAACAGGGTGTGGCTGAGAGTAGCACGTTTAAGGAAGGCGGGATGTGAAATTACGCTCGTATCGTCGAACCGTTTCTGAATTTCGAACGAGCAAGGAGGCGGCGATGGTCTGCCGATATATCGGCAGATGGGGCGGACCTTATGAATGGGAAAGGCATGCCGCCTCTAAGAAAACATGGGGGCTACGATCCGATTTGAGGCGCAGGGAGGGGGAGGGCACATCGGCATTGGTCCCCCAGCTACTTTGCCTGGCCGCTGCTTCGCGCCACAGCCCTTGCTGTGTCAGCATCGAGAAATTCATAGCGGGCGCGGTGAACCTCCGGCGCCGCGTGGGTCTTTTCGCCGGACAGGTGCATGGTTTGATAGCCGTTGTCTTTCCGATAGAGCGGCCACTCGGGCAAGCTGTCTCCATTGGGATTGCCGCCCTTCACGAAGTTCACCCAGTACGAAGACATCATGTCGGAAATCTTGAAGTCGTCCGCAGTCCATGGAACATCCACCGACTTCAATGTTTGAAAAACGTATTCGATCTCGCCCGCGTGGCGGGCACCCATCTCGCTGGCCGGAACCTTGCCGGCCATCGCACCCGGCTTCACGGCAGGCACTTGCTCGAAGCGATAGGCGTACACCGTGGATGTGCCCGTTTCCAACTGCAGGTTGAGCCACTTCCAGGTGGAGAAGGCAATGAAGTCATCGCCCGAGAGTTGTTCGGCCGAGAGAAGGGCCTCCTCATCGGTAGAAGCCGGATAGAGCTTCAGGAACTCCGCCGCCTGGTCGCCGAAACGTTTTCTGGCCTCCTCCGCGAAGCTTTTTGCGGTGGGCTTTTGTGGCGCATTGAGCACCGCGATTTTGCCCTCATCGGCATTCCAACCGGCTAAGAGCGGGACGTGACTCTGAGCGCCCTGGCGAAAGATGGTCTCGACACTGGCGGGCAGAAAATATCCATCGATGTTCGGAGTGAAGTCGAATGCATTATGGAACTGCGCGGCAGCATGCAGCAGTTTATCTCCGGGGATCGCCCGCAATTCCGCCAGCGATTTTGCTCCCAACGACTCAGCGAACTTCATGCCAAATTGTTCAGTCTCTGCCAGCGGCTTCAAAGGAAGGCCTCCCTCTTTGCGGTGAGGGAAGAAGGCTCCACTCTCCCCAATCGCCCTCTGAAACAAGTTCCGCGACAAGGGGGATGCCATCAGTGCACTGATCGAAAAGGATCCGGCGGACTCACCCGCAATCGTAAGGTTGTGGGGATCGCCCCCGAAAGCGGCGATATTCCTCACCACCCACTGCAGGGCAGCAACCTGGTCGAGAAATGTATAGTTACCCGAAGAATGGCGCCCTGACTCCTTCGTCAGTTCCGGATAAGAAAAGAAACCGAAGACTCCCAGGCGGTAGTTCGGACTTACGACAATGATTCCCTTCTGGGCAAGATTCTCCCCGTCATAACGTCGTTCGGAGGAACTGCCCGCGACAAAACCGCCGCCATAGAACCAGACCAGCACCGGCAGCTTCGAACTGGCAGGCTTAGCGGGAATCCAGAGGTTGAGCGTCAGGCAATCTTCGCTCGGAGAACTGTCCCGAAAAGAGATGTCACCGTATACGTCGGTCTGTAAGCAGGCCGAGCCGAACTTATCGGCCGGTCGGACGCCGTTCCACTTGAGCGGCGGCTGCGGAGCTTTCCAGCGCAAGTCACCCACCGGCGGCGCCGCGAATGGTACCCCCTTGAACATGCGAACCGTATGCTCCGCGTTGGTAGTGCCGGCGAGCAGTCCCGACTCGACCCTAATTTGATCCGGGGGTGTGCTGGCTGTCACGAAGCTTGCGGCGATTAGGATAGTGATTGCGACAGGCCCAAAGAAGCGCGCGTGCTCGGCCATCTTTTTCCTGGACAGGCTCCCTGAGCCGACATTCTACGCGGTCAAGGCTCACAGGTCGATCAAAAGCGACACAAGAAAGGGTAGCGATGCTGCCAACCCCGGCGCTCATAATTTCCCTATTTACGACTCAGTGATTTCCGCCAAACGTGTAACCGATCGAACCGCCATAGCGAACGGCGTGCGCGGAGGAGAACTCCACATTGTTATTGATGAGATACAGGTGAGCTTCCGGCCGGATGAAGAACCCCCCGTGCGCGTACACCTTCAAGCCCGCCCCAAACTGTCCGAGAAAGTGTGTACTGGTGAAATAGTTCGTGCAGGAAGTAAAGCTGCATTGAAACGTATTCGTGTAGAAACGGATACTCTCGGCGCCAATGCCGGCGGTGAACTCTCCTTGCACGTGCTTGGCAATGTGCGGTCCCCACACCCCATCGAAATCCCAGAACAGCGGCCGGTAGGGCTGGAAACCGGCATACAGGGCTTGACTCGCTCGCCATGCGATCTCCCCGCCGATCCCCAGGTTCTTAAAGAAAATTACGTCGCCGCTGAATGCGGGATAGGCTCCGCCCGTAAGCGACTCAACCGGAAACAGGCCATTGAACTGATTCTTTGCTGCGGGCGCACTGATGGTGCCTACTCCGAAGGCAAAATCTATCTGCTGGGCGCTTGCCACTCCCACTGCCAGAAACAGAAGGCAAAGACTTGCAAGCAAACATATTTTTCTCAAGGGGGCTCTCCAAAGGCGTGTTTCGATTTCTGGCGGTACGGTCGCTATTCAAAAGCGTCGCAATGACGCAAACGGCTTCCGAGTTCCTTTCCAGTTTAAGAAAACGGCAAGTCCAGCGCAATCCATGGAACCCGGGGGATCGAGTTCGGCGCGGGTCGCGATTCAGATCTGTCCGAACTGCTACCAAGGAGATGCCCGCGTTGTGCAAAGTGTTGCTTTCTTTGTGCTTGCTTGGGCCGGCCCCGCGCCAAAGGTGATACCAGGTTGCGTGCCCTTTCGCGGGCTGTAGTTACCCTTCGGTAACCTTCGGCTGCACATTTTTTGTTGCACTTTCATCATTCTGAAATATGTTGCCGATATCCTAGGAGGGAGGCTGTCTCATGGGCCCCATGCGTACCGCAAAGTTCGCGTTGCCGCTGCAAGTCGCGGCCATCTGTTACCGCCAGCGCGGAACGCAGGTGGAGTTCCTCCTGGTCAACACCAATGGCGGCAACAAGTGGACCTTTCCCAAGGGTTCTCCCGAACTTCGCCTCTCGCATAGTCAGGCGGCGGAACGAGAGGCCTTGGAGGAAGCCGGCGCTCTCGGAACCATTGAACCGCGCCACTTCCACCTCTATATCCATTCCAAAGGCGTCTTCTGGCAGCCGACCGGCGTGCAGGAGTTCGTGGTTAAGGCCTTTCTCATGGAAGTTCACCAGGTGATTGCCGCGCACGAGGAACTTCGCAACCCGACCTGGTTCTCCCCCGAGGACGCGCACCGCGCTCTGGCCAAGGGGCGTGAGGTCAAGTACGCGGCGGAACTGCAAACCGTTTTGGAACGTGCGTTGGAGCGAATTCACCACGAACGTCCCTCGATCTTGAAAGACCCTGCGGACCGTCGCTATCGGCATGCGCTGCCCTCCTGATTCGACTCCGTTACCCCAGTAACTAACGCCGTTCCCGCCATTCTTGGAACAATCAACCTGTCGTGCTGCGTGTAGCGAGGAGTGGTTCTATGCGTATCTTCCTGGTTGGGTTTATCGCATCTGTTTTAGTCGCGAGTTGTGCCCAGTCCTCGGCCCAGGCCAAGCCGGCCTCGTCGAGTGCGATCGCGCCTGCTTCTCAGGCTGTCCTTGCCGATGGCACGCCGGTAAAACTGCGCTCTGCTTCCGCGACGAGTCTTGCTGCCCTGAATGTAGGAGATTCTGTCGAACTGAATGTCGTTCAGGATGTGGTGATCCACGATACGGTGGTCATTTCTACCAACAGCGTTGCAACCGCTGTAGTCACGTCGCGGCATTCTCGGATCAGTAAGGGCGACAACAACAAGGTGGATGTAAACCTGCGCTCCGTTGCTTTGGTCGATGGAGAGAGAGTCGCCTTGCGTCCGAATCCGCAGGGGAAGGCGGGCTACCCGACCGAAGCCATCGTTTCGAGCGGTATCGGTCAGGACATTGCTCTTGGTGACGGGGAAGAGTTCACCGCTTACGTGATAGGGAACGTCGCGCTGGATCTGACCAAAATGCGGCTTAGCACCAATCCCACCCAAGAGGTAAGGATCTCCAGTTCACCGGCAAACGCGGAAATCTCCATCGATGGCCGGGTTGTAGGCACCTCGCCCTATATAGCGCACTTGACTCGCGGGGAGCATGCCGTGTCTTTGCGTATCGCCGGTTATCAGCCATGGCGCAGCACCGTCCGTATCGCGGACGCGAATGCTGAAATTCAGGCGCAGCTGTCACGCACGGATAGCACCGAACAGGTGGTCGCCCCCAAAGTGGCGGCTCCATCTCTGGGTGATTTGGCGCGCCAGGCACGCGCCAAACGAGCTGCCCAGGAAGGGCAGAAACCGAGCGGGTCGACGCAGGAGCAAGGAACGAAACCCGCGCCCACGACCCTCGAGAACTAACGGCACGAACTAACCAGCGCCGCTCGCACCGGAAACCTCTCTGGCAGATTCGCCCAGCCGGCCGACCACTTCAACAAACCTGCGCTCCCATGAGACGATGAAAGTGTCGTCATGATTCAGCTCTCAGGCGCCGGTAAGCGCTTCGGCCACAAGCTCCTCTTCGAAAACGTGGACTGGCTGCTCACCCAGCAGGATCGCATCGGTCTGGTCGGGGCCAACGGCACGGGCAAGTCCACGCTCATGAAGATCCTCGCCGGATGGGAAACGCTCGATTACGGCTCGATGGTCGCTGCCAGGGGCATTTCGGCCGGCTACCTCCCGCAGGATGGGCTGACGCTCGCCGGCCTCAGCGTGTTCGAAGAGTGCATGGGGGTGTTTGCGGACTTGCGCGCGATGGAGAAGGAGATGGAAGAGCTCACCCAGCGCATGGCCGAACTCCCGCACGACTCCGAGCCGTTTCAGCAAGTCGCGGAGCGGCACCACCGACTGGATTACGAATTCCGCACCCGGGACGGGTATGCCATCGAGGCCAAGGTAGGCACTGTCCTTACCGGTCTCGGGTTCAGTAAGGAGGACTGGTCACGTCCGACCGATGCGTTCTCGGGAGGCTGGCAGATGCGTATCGCGCTCGCCAAGCTCCTCCTGCAACAGCCGAATCTCCTGCTGCTTGACGAACCGACGAACCACCTCGACCTGGAAGCTCGCAACTGGCTGGAGGAGTACCTCACAACCTATCCGTACGCCTTCGTGCTCATTTCTCACGACCGCTATTTTCTTGACGTAACCGTGAAAAAGACCGTCGAGATCTGGAACAAAAAGATCTTCTTCTATAGCGGTAACTACGAAAAGTACCTGACCGAGAAGACCCAGCGCCGCGAGCAGCTGGAATCCGCCTACCGAAGCCAACGCGAGCGCATCGAGCAGTTGGAGGTGTTCATCAATCGCTTTCGCTACCAGGCGACCAAGGCGAAGCAGGTGCAGAGCCGCATCAAGGAGCTCGAAAAGATCGATCGCATCGAGATTCCACCCGAAGAGAAGACCATTCATTTCACCTTCCCGCAACCCAAGGCGAGCGGGCGTATCGTCGCCGAAGTGACCGAGGTGGCGAAGAGTTACGGAGCCAAGCAGGTCTTTCGCGATGCCAACTTCATCATCGAGAAGGGCGACCGCATCGCGCTGGTCGGCGTCAATGGGGCAGGGAAGTCGACGCTCATCAAACTGCTGGCCGGCACCGAGCCGACGAGCGCCGGCACGCTGCGATTAGGGCACAACGTCGAGGTCGACTACTTTGCTCAGGATCAGTACAAGGAACTGGATGCCGATGCCCGTATCCTCGATGATCTCGGCCAGCTTGCCCCGCGGCTGACTGAAACGGAACTGCGGAACCTCCTCGGTTGCTTCTTGTTTCAGGGGGACGACGTATTTAAGCGCATCGGCGTCCTCTCTGGCGGCGAGCGCGGGCGCTATGCGCTGCTGCGCCTTCTGCTGCATCCGGCAAATTTCCTGCTGCTCGACGAGCCGACCAACCACCTCGACCTGCGTGCCAAAGACGTGTTGCTGGAGGCGCTCGCAAAGTACACCGGTACCGTGGTATTTGTCTCACACGACCGCTATTTCATCGACAAGCTGGCTAGCCGCATCTTCGAGATCGGCGAGGGCCGCGTCGAACTGTATCCGGGCAACTATGAAGACTACCTCTGGCGAAAGCAGGGAGGCACAGCTGCTGTTCCGACCTTGGAGGATGTGCCCCGGAGCGACTCGCGCCGCGAGCGGGCGGTACGACCGGAAGGGAGCGCGAAAAAAGCCTCAGAAACTACTCCCATAAACGGCGATCATGCCAACGAGGCCGTTGAAGACCCCAAGGCGAAGCGCTTGAATCCGATTAAGCGCCGCCAGATGGAAGACCGAGTCCAGGAAATCGAGGAGCAGATCGCGAAGGTCGAAGCCACGATCGAGCAATGCGAATCTGCCCTTCTCACCTTTGTCAGCGTCGAGGAAACCCGGCGCCAGACCCGGGAAGTGGAAGAAAGGCGCGCCGAACTCGCCAGCTTGATGCGGGAGTGGGAAGAGCTCGGGCAGATGCTCGAGGCGAACTGATCGTAACCGCCGGACTGCCGACTCGTCTTCGATTGTGAGCGTGAGGAGCTAGGGCCCCAGTTCCGCTTCGTGAGGACTGGTATCGGGCTGAGGTAAGCCAGTGGTGAGGGTTCGGTGATTCTCCTGGCGGAAGGAAGCTTCTTCGGCGCGGTGGGAAGAGTTTTGACGCAAAGCCTTCACTGTAATTCTCGTCACGTCAAACAGCGAGTAAATACAATTCGCCCGCCAGAGATCGCTGCGCACGGTTAAGATCTCGCGGCGCGTGTAGCGGAAGGCCCGCGAACCCGGTTTGGGCGGCGGGGCATTGCTGAAGCCCGCTCCCTGAGAATCGAATTCGCAGGCCTTCAGGCGAACCACATCAAGCGTGCCGTCCGTCCGGAAGAATTCGCCGGTGGCGTTCTGCATCATATGGTCCATGTCGGGGCGGGCGATCGAGCCGATTGAATCCACACAACCGGCCGCCTCCAGGTCGCGCACAACCATATGCTGCTCTTCAGCCACATCCTCCGAGACGTGGTGCATGAACCCTTTGTGGCGCACCGACAGCGTCGCCCCCGTTTCGTGGACGGCCGCGCTGGCCCACAAGGGCTCTCCCTCCCACGTCTTTTCCAGCGCCCAGATGCGGACATGGTTCCGCTTTCCGTAACTGTCGAATGTCTTCTCGAGCGTCAGGTCTGCCGGGTGGCCATCCATCCACTGTGCTGAGATCGGTGCGGTCGCGTAGTTCGTTTTCCCGAGGAAGGCGCTGAATTGGTGCAAAACGGCGCCCTTCGATACATGCTCGCTCGGTTTCCAGCCAGCCGACTGAAAGGCTTGTTCGACTTCCGCGCGCGAGCCGACGAAGACCAGATTGATTACGTCGGCCTCCTTCCCTTTCTTCGTGAACGTGCGCTCGGGCAGACCATCGAGGTCCTGGGCCAGGTCGTTTTCGTGCTGCATCGCAGGAACCGCGGGGGCTTGCGGCAGGTCCACCGGCAGGTTCACCGGCTGGGTCAGCTGAGCTTCAACGTCAGTCCCCGGAGCAAGATAAATTTCCGGCTCCGGAAAAACCGGGAATAGCATCTTGAACCCCAAAAGGAACGGATCGGGATACAAGTGCAGCGATGGAAGATACTTCAATCGGCTGCTAATCCTGCCCTGGGGCGTGTCGGTGCTGACGATGCCATGGATCACGCCGTTCTTCACCGATTCGCGCGCGTTGTCGAGTCGCATCACGCGGCTTTTGATTTCGATGGGCTTGCTAGCCGACGGCACAAGACGCAGGAACTCGATCTCCAGGCTTGCCGTTTCCCGGCGAATCCCGAGTCCCACCCGGTGCACGGCCACAACCTTTCCTTCAACTGGCACCCTCATGGGAAGAACCGGCGTCTCGTCGCACTCTGGGGACTCCAGCAGAAACCCGTGCACAGACGTGCCGGGCTTGGCGTCGTAAGAGGAAACCGGGCTCGTCAGGCGGACCCAGAAAGGGGTTCCGGCCGTCAGTTCGGTGCAGGCGCCAGCCTGAATTGCCAGGCCGCAGAATGCAGCCAGCAGTACCGCCAACCATCGCGTGTAGGCTTCGCCGGCTTTGCGCCAGCTACACTGATACCCTTTGCGTGCGAAAAACTGCATTGCTCTCGTTGGGGCCCCCATCGATTAGACCAAACGTATAACTCCGTGTCCAGCCACAAGTTAGGTGAACCTTACGGGCGTAACCACCCGCTCTTTGGCCGGCACGGAAACACTTCACCCAGCCCGAAGATGTACGTGCCTCGTAGTTCATGTCAGCTCGATAGTTGGGCCCGAAATTCGTGCGCATCTGGACTCGAGGCACGCAGGATTTTCCTCTCCCATTTCGGTCTGGTGGTGGAACTTGCGCCCACCGTGGCGGCGCCGCTCCGTTCCCACATCGCAACGCCATCTTTTGGCCAACCGCATAATCCCGCTAAAAAAAGGATTTTCATCGTTTATTCTTTTTGCGATGATGATGGGCCGTTTCAAGCGTGGAGAGAACGTATGCGGGTTTTCCGAATCGTTGCGATCCTGCTGAGCTCAATGCTGCTCGCCCCTTTTGCCCTGTCGCAGGAAGCCACTTCCTCACAAGACGCCGTGTGCAATTTCGAAGACGGCCGGCAGATGATTGCGCGCTATAACCCAATTCCTTCAGGTCGCAATGACGGCCCGCCGCAAGGCAAAGTCTGGGCCGCCGGCAACGCCGCCTGGACCTTATTTACCGAGAGCGATCTGATGCTGGGCAATTCCTCGGTACCCACCGGGGCTTACACCCTCTACCTCCTGCCCGGAAAGAAAGAGTGGACGCTCATTGTAAGCCGGAATACGGCCGTCGATGCGAAGTACGACGAGAAGCAGGACTTGGCGCGGGCCCCCATGGAGATCGGCCAACTCAGCAACACTGCCGATAAGCTCTCGCTCTACTTTGGCCACACCGGGCCGAAGAAGTGCGAGATCAACGTTGATTACGGAAAGCTGAGGGGCTGGGTCGAGTTCCGCCAAAAGTAAGCCTGCCGTCGCCTCCCGAGTCGGGGATCAATCACTACAGCTGAGAAAATGCCGAGCCAAACGTTGAGTTGGCCGCGGCATCCGGTTCAACTTCCTACCCGACGTTCAGTCGATAAAGAACGGCTACAGAATTCTCGGGGCGCAGGGCTCAGGAATTCCCTGTGCTTCGGCGCCGGGACTTCCCTTAGCGGCGGTAGCCCCTCTTCCGTAGCCCTGCCGGGCTGGCAGTCATTCGTAATCCTAGGGGTGTGACTGGATGTCAAAAAATGCGCCAATTTTGAGACTTTTGCAGTCCATCCGCATCTTAGGGAGGAGCGCCGAACGTCGTCTCTACGCACCATCTTGCCAGCAGGGGGTCGTCAATGCCTGTCGCACAACGAGAGCTGGAAGTTTGTCAAACTCTGGCAGATCGCATTACGCAAGCCCGCACAGAGACCGACGCGCTCTTTTCGGTTGTACGCAGCGACCACCTTTACGCTCGGCCCATCGCCGAACGCCATCGCATCATTTTTTATATAGGGCATTTGGAGGCCTTCGATTGGAACCTCCTCAGCGAGCGCGCGTTGTCTCTCAAGCCCTTTCACCCTGATTTCGATCGCTTGTTCGCCTTTGGCATTGACCCCGTCGATGGCGGATTACCCTCCGATCAGCCCAACGACTGGCCCCGGCTCCCCGAGGTTCGGGAGTACGTTGAGCGGACCCGGCGGGAGATCGACGCCGCACTGGAACGTGCTACTAGCGGCGATGGAGAGTTTTCACAGGCGCAGTTGCTGAACGTCGCATTGGAGCATCGCCTGATGCACGCCGAGACTCTGGCCTACATGTTTCATCAACTTCCGCTCGATCGGAAAACCAGGACTGGGAGCGACCCCCAGATTCCTACGCCGCCAGTTCGCCCGCGCATGATAAAGATCCCGGCGGGCCCCGCGACTCTGGGAATCCGACGCTCCGGCGCAGGCTTTGGTTGGGACAACGAATACGAGGAACATGTGGTCGATGTTCCCGCCTTCGAGATCGATCAGTATCCGGTGACCAATGAGCAGTTCCTCGCATTTGTCAACGACAGCGGCTACGGCCAGCGCTCGTATTGGGCGGACGCTGATTGGTCCTGGAGTTCCGAGAACGGCGTCTCGCATCCGGGCTTCTGGCGCCGGCAGGGCGGCCAATGGTATTTGCGTACGATGTTCGATGAAATCCCCCTGCCCGGCTCGTGGCCGGTATACGTGAGCCATGCGGAAGCGAGCGCCTTTGCCCGCTGGTCAGGCAAAGCGCTTCCCACCGAGGCGCAATGGCATCGCGCCGCATACGCAGCGGCAGACGGCTCGGAAGGCGCTTATCCATGGGGCAAAGCAACCCCGGACTCTCATCACGGTAACTTTGACTTCCAGCGTTGGGATCCGACGCCTGTAAACGCCCATCCGGAAGGCGACAGCCCGCTCGGGGTCAGCGATTTGCTTGGCAACGCGTGGGAGTGGACGGCATCAACTTTTGGCCCATTCGGCGGCTTCGAACCGTTTCCTTTTTATTTGGGCTATTCCGCCAATTTCTTTGACCAGCGTCATTTCGTGATGAAAGGCGGATCTCCGCGAACCGCGGCCTGTATGCTGCGGCGGTCATTCCGCAACTGGTTTCAAGCTCATTATCCGCACGTGTACGCGGGTTTCCGCTGCGTGACCACCTGATTCTCTGGCCAGCTTCCAAGGAGAGTTTTCATGTCGACGCAGCCGCGGACCTCGCGTGTGGTCGCCGATTTTGCCGAAGAGATTCGCATTGGCTTGACCAGTGCGAAGAAGGAACTGCCCTCCAAGTACTTGTACGATGAAGTCGGCTCCGCGCTGTTCGAGGTGATCTGCCTGCTTCCCGAGTACGGCCTGACTCGCGCCGATGAGCGCCTGCTGCGCCGGAATGCCCAGGCAATCGTCGATCTGCTGCCTACCCCGCTGATCGTCGCTGAACTGGGCAGCGGCAGCGGCAAGAAGACGCGCCCCATTTTGAAGGCGCTCAGCCGTCGCCAGCGCACCGCTTACTGTCCGATCGAGATCTCCCCAACTGCTCTTGCCATGTGCCAGCGCGAACTCGGAGACATCGATTCCATCAGCATTCTGGGCTTCGAACGTGAGTATCTCGACGGCTTGGCGGAAGTCGCCTCGCGCCGCAGGCCCGGCCAGACACTGCTGGTTTTGTTCCTCGGAAGCACGATTGGCAACTTCGATCGCCCGGCCGGCCTGCAGTTCCTTAGCGAGATTCGCCGGATCCTCGAACCCGGGGACGCGCTGCTGCTCGGCACTGACCTGATCAAACCCGTTCCTCAGCTCCTCGCTGCCTACGACGATCCTCTGGGAGTCACCGCGTCCTTCAATCTCAACCTGCTCGCCCGGATCAATCGGGAACTCGACGCGGATTTCTGTCTTGAGCAGTTCGAGCACGTCGCCCGCTTCAACCCGGTGGCGCGAAGTATTGAAATGCATTTGCGGTCGCGCGTCGCGCAAACCGTGAACATTTCCGGTGCAGATCTCTCCGTTCATTTCCGTCCCGGCGAAACCATTTGGACCGAGAGCAGCCACAAGTACTCGGCAGAAGAGATCGGGCCGATCGCCAGGTCGGCCGGCTTTCTCTGCCGGTGCCAGTGGATTGATGCCGAGTGGCCGTTTGCCGAGAACTTATTGATTGCTGACTGAACGGGCCCAGCCTTCGGTAGCCGCGGGACGTTCCTCTTGCACACGATCCGACGCACCGGCGTCGTGTGCCCCGGCTTTTGTCTCCGATGCAATACAATAGAAGTTCTGTTTTCAGCATCCCACTACCAGCGTGCGGCCCGATGGATATCCGCGCGCCAAGGAGCCACCAACGGTGTTTAACCGACCTGTTCTTGCGACCTCTGCGCTGCTCGCGCTTCTATGGCTGCTGCCGGGCTGCGGAAGTTCGCACCATACGGCCTACATCACCACCCCGCTGAACAACGGCGTCGCTGCCTTTCGGGTCGACAATCACACGGGCAAACTCAACCCGCTTCCGGGCTCGCCTTTTCAAGGCGGACTGTCGCCCGTTGCAATTGTCGTGCATCCTTCAGATAAGTTTGTCTACGTCGCTAATGGTGGCGGGAACGACATCTCCCTCTTCAAAATCCAGAACACATTCGGATTGATTGAGGTGCTGCCGCGAACCCCCGCCCGGTTGAATCCCTCCTCCCTGGCCATGGACCCGGCGGGCAAATTCCTGTTTGTCACCAATTCGGGCTCGAACAACGTTTCGGTATTTTCGATCGATGGCACCAGCGGCGCCCTCTCGGAAATCACGGGCTCTCCCTACGCGGTGGGCTTCAACCCGATCTTCGTCACCGTATCTCCGTCCGGCAAGTTTCTTTACGTGGCCAATTCCGCCGGCAATACGATTTCTGCCTTCACCATTGGTTCCTCGGGGACGCTGACCGAGATTCCGGGGTCACCCTACGTGCTGACCTCGAGCCCGCTTGCGCAGAGCGCCGGTCCGAACTGGATCGCGATTGATCCCACCGAAAAGTTTCTTTACGTCGCCAATCTGCTATCCAGTAATATTTCCGGTTTCACCATTGATTCGAATACCGGCGCCCTCACGATCGTCAACGGGGCTCCGTTCAACGCTGGAACGTCGCCGAGTTCTCTAGCGTTTGGTCCGACTGGCCAATTCCTCTATGTAGCCAATCTGACCTCCAATGGGATCACGCCCTTTGCGCTCGACACCAAGGGGGTACCCACCAAGATCACCAGCACCGACTACCCGACCGGGGCCAATCCCTCCTTCATCGTGCTCGATGTCACGAAAACCTATCTGCTGGTGGGAAGCCGTGGAGGAAACAGCATCGGGACGTTCTCCATCAATTCCTCGTCCGGTCAGCTGGTTCCGCTGGCGACCACGAGTATTGGATCGTCTCCCACGTCGCTCTCAGCACTGAAATGAGAGTGTTTCGAGCGCGCGGCTGTCTCGAGCGTGGGACGACAGAATATGAATCCGATCTGAGCGACCGGGAAAACCGCAAACGAGTTTGCACTCGAGGCTGCGCGGCGACTATGCTTTCAGGCGCACACTGGAGACAGACATGGATCGACGTACGTTCCTGGGAACTCTGACGGCGGCCGGTATCCTTAGCCGACGGCTCAGTTGGGCAGCGGAAAATCACCGCATCGCAAAGGTCGGAGTGCAGCTCTACACCGTTCGCGATCTCATGAAGTCAGACTTCGACGGCACCCTCGCCAAGGTTGCGGGTATCGGCTACAAGGAAGTCGAGTTCGCCGGATATTTCGACCACACTCCGGAACAGGTGAAAGCCTCGCTGGCCAAGGTCGGCATGGTTTCGCCTTCCGCCCACTTCGATTCCACTTATCTGGGTGACAAGTGGGCCGGCGTGATCGAGTCCGCGAAGGCCATAGGTCAGCAGTATGTCGTCTGCTCGTTCATCAAGGAAGAACTGCGCAAAGAGCCGGGTAGCTGGCACCGCATTGCCGAAACGTTCAACAAGACCGGGGAAGCCAGCAAGAAAGCTGGTCTCCAGTTCGCCTACCACAATCACACCTTCGAGTTCGAGCCCACGGAGGGCCAGCTGCCCTACGACAGCCTGTTGAAGGAGACGGACCCGAACCTCGTAAAAATGGAAATGGACCTCTACTGGGCCACCAAGGCGGGCGCCGATCCCATCGCCTATTTCAATCGCTATCCCGGCCGCTTCCCTCTGGTTCACGTGAAGGGCATGGCACAAGACGGCAGCATGACTTCCGTGGGTGCCGACAACAAGATCGATTGGAAGAAGATATTCGCTGATCCGAAGGGGGGCATCCAGCACTACTTCGTCGAGCACGATAATCCCGCGTCGCCGCTCGACAGCATCCGCTCCAGCTATGAGTATCTATCCCACGTGCGGTTCTGACGAAGTGGTGACTGCGGAGGTCGCCGGCAAAATGTACGACTAGGTTGCTGCCACCTGCGCCCGCGCTGCCCTGGCTTCCTTGCTGCCTTCCATCGTCATGTCGCGCATGCCGAACTGCACCCCAATCTTTTTCAGGAAGTCAGTCGGCGGCTGACCACCGGCAAACACCCACACGAAGTCGTTGGGAATCTCCTCGGTCGCGCCGTTCACTTCGAGGGTGACGCTCTCCGGCTTGAACTCCACCGGCATGGAGTTGAATAGCACCTTGACCTTCCCCGACTTGGTGGCTTTCTCAATGCGCTGCGCATTGCGCTCCTTGATGCGGCTGAAGCCTTCCTTGCGGTAGGAAAGGGTTACAGTATTTCCGGCTTGATGCGCCAACCCCATCGCGGCTTCGACCGCACTGTCGCCGCCACCCACGACCAGGATTTTCTTGTTGATGTAGTGATCGGCCTCGATCAGGCGGTACATCACCTTGGGCAACTCCTCACCCTTCACGCCCAGTTTGCGCGGCGTACCTGTCTTGCCCAGCGCCAGAATCACGTTCCGCGTTCGGTACCGCGCCTTGGGCGTGCTCACGTCGAAAATGCCGTCGGCTCCCTGCTGAATGCTTTCTACCTTCTCACCGGTGCGGCAATTGAAGTCAGCGCGCTCCAGCACCTTGTTCCAGAACTCGAGCAGGTTCTCTTTCGACAGCTCGATCTTGCTGAACTTGCCGTACATCGGGAACTCTACCGGGCTGGTCATCACCAGCTTTTGCCGCGGATACTTTGCGACCGTCCCGCCAACTTCATCCTGTTCGATGGTGACGTAGAGCAGTTTCGACTCGATAGCACGCAGGGAAGCACTGATGCCCGCCGGCCCCGCTCCGACAATCAGCACATCGAAGACTTCGGCTCCGCCCGTTCGACCCTGAGTCGTGAGCCGATTCGCAATGACGTCGATGCATTCCCGCCCCTGGTTCACCGCATTCTTGATCAGCGCCAGGCCGCCCAGTTCTCCGACAATAAACAGCCCCGGGATGCTGGTTTCCTTTTCGGTCGTCATGTAAGGCATGTCGGCGCCCATGCTCGGGCTCGCCATCACCATGGTGATCGCGCCCACAGGGCACACATCCGCGCAGAGCCCATGCCCGATGCACTTGTGCCCATTCACGATGACCGCCTTGCCGCCCAGCATGGCCAGTACGTCACCCTCGGGACAAACCGACGTGCAGCCGCCGCACCCGATACAGTAGGTGGTATCGATGTGGGGATGCTGCGCTTTCGGGCCCTCGGAGTACATCTTGCCCTTCTCCGCGGCTTCGCGCGCCCTGCGCTCCCGCTGTTTCAGTTTTTTCAGATAGGAAAACAGCGGGATCGCGATGATGATCGCCGCCACCAGGAATGTGATCAGGTTGTCCACGACTCTTTCTTACCACCGATATCCCAGGTTGATCACCACAATGATGTGGATCAGTGCCAGGATCGCAAACGACCAACTAAAGGGCTTGTGCACCACGTGCCACAGGTGAAAGACCTGCTGTGACCGCGACAGGAACAGGATGCGCTTGGCCAGCGCTGCCTCGTCCCGCGCGACAGAGATCGCCCGCTCCAGGTCGTGATTTCCGGTCGAGCGCAGCCCGCCCAGCTTGGCCAGTTGGTCCCCGAAACTCATTGCCCGGCGCCGCAACTGGGCGATACGCAGCACCCGTCCCAGGTCGAGCGCCAGCATGTAAGCCAGGGCGGAGATGATCGACAGCCGCTTCACCTTCTCCGGACTGGGCAACTTCAGCAGCCCGCGCAGCTCGGTCTGGGAAATAAGTTTCTGGTCGGCGAGTTGCGTCGCCAGCTTCTCCTGGAGTTCTTGCAGTTCCTTGCGGGACAATTCGGCCGTGGTCAGTGTGCGCGGAATCTGCGCATACAGATAGCGCCCGACCACGCCGCTCACCGACACGGCAAACATCAGCCAGAATGCCAGCCCGGCGAATCCGCGGAACTTGAAAGACGCATGAAAGGCGATCACGAAGGGCGCCGCAATCCCCAGCACCACGTGGTAATCGAGCCAGTGCTTCGAAATGCCCTTCCGCATGAGCCAGGGCCAGCGCTTGCGCAGCGGATAGAGGAAGATGATGAGGAACATCATCACGCCGAGCATCCCCAGCTTGATGCCGATCACGCCGCTGGGCCGCAGCGCAGCATGCTTGGGCGAGAACGGCCGGTGCTCGGAGTCGAGAATGTAATAGTCGAACCCGTACACCGTCAGGGCGGTGATCAGGGTGGCAAACAGGAAGTAAGCGGCCGCAATCCGCGAGCGGTGGCCGCGCTCGCGATCCTGCGCCGAACTGACTGCGGTGGCAACTGTGGCATTCGCACTCATTTTTGGGCTACTTTCTCATCTGTGCTGACGGAGAATTTCTGGTAGTTCGTAAATCGATGGGTATTTCGCCAGTGTTGGCGCGGGCTTTCCACTTCCACCATGGCCTGCGACGGGAACCAGGAGGGCGCCTTCGAATCGGAGAACATCACCGGCGCAAAATCGACCTCGGCATCCAGCGACTTCAGTCCGATGTCGAGCATGCCCTCATTTAACGTCGCCGTGATCCGTGCGATCACGCCGGTCTCCGGATCGATCCACGCAACCCCGGCCAGTTCCAGCGGGTACTCTCGACCCCGGAGCGCCAGTGCGACCGGCGAGCGCATCCCCGAAATGTGTTCGAAATGGATCTTGTGAAACTTCTGCCCGTTGATCGTGTCTTCGCCGAGGTCGGAGAAGCGGAAGGCCAGCGAGTAGTAAGGATGGAAGACCAGGAACAATGTCGCGAACCCATTGCTCACCAGCATGGAGACGCGTTTCTTCTCGTCCTTCCGGGCTTCGTGTACCGCCAGTCGCGACTCGTCGAGGCTGACTTCTCCGCCGGCGTTGGTCAGAATCACGAGATAGTCGTAAGTTGAGTCTTCCTTCAACTCAACTTTGCCATCCGGCCGAAACTTCACCTGTTCCACGTGTTCCGTGCACTTGACTTCCGAAAACGCTTCCACGAATTTCGAGACGCGATCGTTGGCGCGGGCCAGCAACTCATCCAGTGCGGTTGGAGCTGCTCTGGCGACCCTGGGAACAAACACCAGGGCTGCGATGGCCAGCCAGGTTCGGAAGTCGGTTTTTCGTTCGATTGCTCTGTGCCTGCTCATTGCGCCTTGAACCTCTTCGAATCGAACCGGTAACCCAGGGTTAACATCCACTGGTCGTAATCCATTGTGGCTCCCCGGCTCACAGTGAATCCGCCCTGGAAGAAGTAGTGCATCCCGAGATTGAAATCGAAATTCGTCGTAATGAACTTCGAGTTGGTGTTGCTGGTGTATTGCGAAGTGAAATTCTGCTGCCCGCCGAGAAGCTCGAAATGCATCGAGTCTCTGAGGTTGCGCGACAGGGAAACTGCCTCGTAAGAACCGCTCCCGAACGAGCTGTTAAATCGCGAGTAGTGCGCATCTGCGCGCATGTGCAGCCATGGAACCTGACCGAAGGTGATCCCATACAGCTGGTTCAGCGAATTCGTCGTGTCCCCTGACCGGTTGCTCCGGCCCAGGTCGGTGTAGAGCCAGATCTGCTTCAGCACCTCAACGCGCACGCCGCCGCTGAATCCCTGGAACAGGTACTTATCCAGCAGCCCCGTGCCGATCAGCGATGGATCAAACGTGGGGATATCGCGGAAGTAGTTGTAGCTGGCGCTGAACTCCACGCGCGGATGCGGCATGAAACGCGCCGTCAGAAAATTCCGCCCGATGCCCAACCCGGGCGCCGCAACCGCCTGGTTCCCGGCGGGGCTATCCACCTGCAGGGCGTCGTATAGTGAGAACGTCCGCTTGTAGAACAATCCGTTTTCAAAGAACACAAACGGATTCTGCACGCTCCACTTCAGCATGCTGATGCCTGCACCCGCAGTGCTGGTGTACTTGAGCGAATCGAAGCTGCCCCCTTCAAAATTGATGAAGCCGCCCGCAATTTCCTGGTTCGGGTTGTAGCTATACGACGTCGGATCCGGCGTCGATCCCGCGAACACGCCCAGCGTAGAACCATGTCCCAATCGCCGCCCGAAGTAGCCGCCGTCGATGGTGTCGAGGCTGGTCGCCCAAGGCAGGTACATGCGGCCGAAGCCCGCTACCCACGGCGAACCCGGGTTGTCGTAGGTCATGCTCAGGTGGTAGGTGCGGTTGATCAGGTCTTGCAAAGTCTGCTGGCCGGTATAGGAACTCGCGGTGAGGCGCCCGCGCCAGTAGCCGCTCACATTCCAGAAAGTTCCGTTGAGCCGGGTGATATCGAGCCGTGCCACCAAGCCAAGATTCGTGCTGGTCCCGCCGCCTTGCCCGTGGCTCACCGTCCCCATATAGTCGACGCCGAGCCGCCCGCGCGCGCGGTTCACCGCCGGGCTCGGTGGCCGGGGAACTTCGGCGCGCACCTCGTCATCCAGCGTGTCGCCCTCGGTGAATGCGATGACCGCCGGATACTTGCGTGTGGCGCTGAGCGCATCCTTCTGGACCAGGGCTTCCTGCTCCGACACTGACAGGTACGCCACGTCTCCGGCTTTCACATCGCGCTTGGGAGAGCGAATGTCGGTAACTGCCGAACTCTCTGCCACCGACACCACTTCCAGTTCGGCGATCGCCGTGGGATCAGATCCATCGGCTGGAACCGCGACCACTCCGCCCGGAGTATCCCGCACCATCAGCTTCATGCCCTCGGCCAGTCCGGCAGCGCGTCCGCCGTCGAGATACGCCGCACCCGAGGCGACGTACTTCACCCGAAACGCAATGCGGAAGTCCGGGTTGGCCCGCCGCAATGCCAGTTCAGGAATAGCCGCCGGCTCTGCCTTGGCGACTGCTACCGCCTGCCCCGCAGCCCCAGATGAATCGGATGAATTGGTGGAGGAGGGCTGGTCCTGCGGAGCAGACGCGGTCGCACTAGGAGGAGTCACTGTGGATGAAGCCGTAGTGGAATTGCCATTCTCCGGCGCGTCGATCACTTCCTCCGGCGGCGCCTTGTCCATCGGGTACAGCTGCACTCCCGCGAGCGGATTGGCCACGGTCGCCGCCGCCGGAGCAGACGACGCCGGCGTAGCGGGAGCCTGTGCACTTGCTTCGGTCGTGGACGGTGTCGGGGCTGCCGTTGGTGCACCCTGGGCCGTGGCTGCGCTCGCGATTGCTGCTGGCGTTGCAGCGGGAGCTGGTGCTTGAATCCTTGCCGCCGTGTCGACCGCGGGGGCCGGAGCGGTCGCGGGGGGTGCCACTGTCGCACCTGGAGTCGTCGGGGCGGGAGGGGACGTTGTTGCAGAAGCCGCAACGGTACCCGCCGTTGTGGTGACAGGCTGTTCGGCAGAAGCGGGAGCAGCCGCCATCATAGTCGTCGGCGCGGGCGTGGCCGCCGATGTCGGCGGGGGAACAGCAACCGTCGGGGTCGGGTTTGGTGCCGGGGTGGCGACGCTCGCTGCGCTCTGCTCCCTGGCCGGCGCGTTCGCGACGGGCGCGGATGCAGGCGCTGCCGTGTTTTGCGCGGGCGCCGGCTGCGCCGCGGCAGTCTGACCACCGGCATTCTGTGAATTCGCCGCTGCGGGCACTGCACCTGTGCCGGGGGCGCCCATCTCCGGAAATACTGTGCCTTGCTGCAGGCTGCCTAACTTGGGATGGGCGGCGGAGCCATGTGCGGGAGCCGAGGTATTTGCCGTCGTTGTAGCCTCACCGCTGGTCTGACCCTCCGGAAACTGAATCGGCGGCAACGAGGGCGGCACGGGGATGGAGTTACTTGCCGAGTCGGAATGGCCATCGGACTGTGGAGGCGGAGGTGGCATGCGGCGGAACACACTGCCCAGGATGGCCCCGGACGCCGCCGGGCTGGGTGCTCCCGCTCTGCCGCGCGCGTTCAGCGCGCCTTGTACCCGAAGCGTGACCCGACTCCCGTCGGTTTGAAGTGTGTACGGCTGCGCATGTTCGAGATCGACCACCACCCGGGTCACTGGCGGCTTTACGCTGTGCAGGCCGATCCGCACATCCTTCACGCCCTTCGCATTAACCGGGATCCGGAGCTGCCGCGCGTCGGAGAGAGTGCCGGGCAAAATCAGAACCAGGCGGTCCGGGTGAACGGCCGTCTCCACGCGGGGAGTCACCCCGGCGCTCAGGGTTACTTCAATCGCGATTTCCGATCCGTCTTGCCGCACTTGCAGGTCTTTCACTTCCGAAGCTTCGCCCGCTGTGTTCTGGGCCGCCGCACAAGACACCAGGAGCGCCAGCACACAAAGTTGTCCCCAAAAAGTCATCACACCTCATCACGCGCGGGCATCTCCGCGGCGGAAAATCTTGCGCTTTACTTCGAGCCGGCGCCGTACCGGCCCACCTACCTTGCCGGGTTAGAACATGCCGCCGCCGCCACCGTTCTTGTGGCACTGGTAGCAGTTGGCGCTGTTGTAGACGTATCCGTTTACGCCCTGGTGGTTCTGGTCCGTCTGTGGTTTCAAGTGACAGTTCGTGCATGTAAACACGGAGTAGTCGTTCGGATTCGTATGGCAGGTCGAGCACACCCCGTTCGCCCCGCCGTGACTGGTCGGGAAATACGTGTGGTTGAATGTCGCACCCGCCCAACTGGTCGTCGTGTGGCAGGTCTGGCAGGTGGTGGGGAAGCCGGCCGACGCATGATTCGGATTGGTCGTCCCGTTGTAGTCCGCCTGGTGACATCCGTAGCACGCGGTCGGCAGCGTCGTGTAGTTGTTGTTCACGTGGCAGTTGTTGCAGGCCACGGTCGTGTGGGCTCCGGTCAGCGGGAACGCGGTGTTGTTGTGGTTAAAGGTGGCGTTGGCCCAGGAGGCCGTGCTGTGGCACACGTCGCACGTCGTCGGGAAGCCGACCTGCGCATGATTCGGGTTGTTGGTGTTGTTGAAGTCGGTCTGATGGCAGCTTACGCAGGCCGTGTTCGCGCTGGTCAGGCTGTAATTGCCGTTGACGTGGCACTGCGTGCACTGGAGGGTGGTATGCGCTCCGGTGAGCGCCCATCCGGTGGTGGAGTGGTCGAAGGTGCCGCTGCCCCAGTTGGTCGTGGTGTGGCACTGATCGCAATTGGTGGGGAAGCCGGCCTGCACGTGGTTCGGATTCGTTGTCCCCTGGAAATCCTTCAGGTGGCAATTCACGCACGCCCCGCTGTTCAGGCTGTAGTTGTTATTGACGTGGCATTGCGAGCACTGCAGCGTGGTGTGCGCCCCGGTCAGCGCAAACCCGGTCGTAGCGTGATTGAAGGTTGCTCCTGTCCAGTTCGCCGTCGTATGGCAGGTCTGGCAGGTCGTCGGGAACCCGGCCGCGGCGTGCGGGGGATTATTCGTATTGTTGAAGTCGGTCTGATGGCAGCTGATGCAGGCCGTATTCGCGCTCGTCAGGTTGTAATTTCCGTTGACGTGGCACTGCGTGCACTGCAACGTGGTGTGCGCGCCGGTCAGGGGGAAGCCGGTCGTGGAGTGATCGAATGTTGCATTGCCCCACGAGGTCGTGTTGTGGCACTGCTGGCAGGTGGTCGGGAAGGCGGCCTGCACGTGGCTCGGATTGTTTGTGTTGTTGTAATCGGTCTGATGGCAACTTGCGCAGGCGGTATTCGCACTCGTGAGGTTGTAGTTGCCGTTGATATGGCACTGCGTGCACTGCAGCGTGGTGTGGGCGCCGGTCAGGGCGAAGCCGGTTGTCGAGTGATCAAAGGTAGCGTTGCCCCATGACGTGGTGTTGTGGCACTGCTGGCAACCGGTGGGGAAGTTCGCCTGCACGTGGCTCGGATTATTCGTGCCATTGAAATCATTCTGGTGGCAACTGGCGCAGGCGGTGTTCGCGCTGGTCAGCGCGTAATTCCCGTTGACGTGGCACTGCGAGCACATCAGGGTGGTGTGCGCTCCGGTCAGGGCGAAACCGGTGGTGGAGTGGTTAAAGCTGGCGTCGCCCCAGTTGGTGGTCGAGTGGCACTGCTGGCAGGTCTGCGGCATGTTGGCCTGCACGTGATTCGGGTCGGTTGTCCCTTTGTAGTCCTGCAGGTGGCAGGTGACGCAAGCCGTGCTGGTGAGGTTGTAATTGTTGTTCACGTGACACTGCGCGCATTGCAAGGTGAGGTGCGCGCCGGTCAGCGGGAAGCCGGTGTTGTTGTGATTGAACGTGGCATTCGACCAGGACGCGGTGTTGTGGCACTGCTCGCAAGTCTGCGGAAATGCCTGTTGCGCATGGTTCGGGTTGCTGGTGTTGTTGTAATCGGTCAGGTGGCAGCTGACGCAGGTCGTGTTGGCGCTGGTCAACGTGTAGTTTCCGTTCACGTGGCACTGCGAACACAGCACGCTGGTGTGGGCGCCGGTCAGCGGAAAGCCTGTCGTCGAGTGATCAAAGTTCGCATTCGCCCACGACGTTGTCGTGTGGCACTGCTGGCAATTCTGCGAGAAGTTCGACTGCACGTGATTGGGCTGCGTCGTTCCCTGGAAATCTCTCAGGTGGCAGCTCACGCAGGCGGTGTTGGCGCTGGTCAGGTTGTAGTTGCTATTTATGTGGCACTGGGCACACTGCAAGCTGGTATGCGCGCCGGTAAGCGGGAAGCCCGTGGTCGAGTGATCAAAGGTGGCATTCGCCCACGAGGTGGTGTTGTGGCACTGCTGGCAGGTCTGCGGGAATCCGCCCTGCGCGTGATTCGGATTGGTCGTGCCGTTGAAATCTTTCATGTGGCACGATGCACAATCGGTTGGAGTGCTGGCGAACTGGCCGTTCACGTGACACTGGTTGCAGGCCACGTTGATATGAGCGCCCGTCAGCGGAAATTTCGTAAACGTACTGTGATCGAATGTCGCCGGGTTCCAGGCCGCCGTGCTGTGGCACTGCTGGCAGGTCTGCGGGAAGCCGGCCTGCGCGTGGGACGGATTATTGGTCCGGTTGAAATCCTGCAAGTGGCAGCCGACGCAGGTCGCCGGCGTGCCCGTGTACTTACCGCCCACGTGGCAGGCAATGCATTCGAGCGTGGCATGCGCTCCGTCCAGCGCGAAGCCTGTGAATTTCAGGTGATCGAACTTCGCCCCCATCCAGTTGTCCATGCCATGGCACTGGGTGCAGTCGGTAGGGAAGTTGAGCGTCGTGTGACTTGGCGTGGCGGTCTGAAATTCTTTCGCGTGACAGCTGTAGCAGTCCGTCGACATGGTCGTGAACTGGCTGACCGCCCCGTTTTTGTGACAGGCGTCGCAATCCACCGCCGCATGTGCGCCCAGCAGCGGGAAGCGATTGTTGTGTTGCTTGATCTGCTGGACCTGCACATTCCAGCCCTTCACCGAATGGCACTGCTCGCAGGCCGCCCCGAGAATGCCCCGGTGGATGTCAGCGTGACAGTCCGCGCATCGAGTTCCAACATTGCTAAACACCGGCTTGGTATGACACTGAGTGCAGGCGACTGCCTGGTGTAGCCCGCGCAGAGGAAAGCGCGTTGTATTGTGATCAAATTCTGGAACTGCGCGGATCGGTTTCCAGCCATCGAGCGTATGGCAGTTCTGGCAAGGGACGGTCAACGGACCGTGTGGACTGCGGGTCGTGGAAGGCGACTGCGCTTGCGCAGGCGGATCCTTCTGCGCCGCTGCAGATCCAGCCAGCAGCACACCCAGCAGCAATACACTGAAACCCCAGAGTCGTGCTCTCAAGGCGCGCCAGCCCCACAAGATGATTTTTCTTGCTATCGACGAAGGAGGCTCAAGCACGAGCCTGCACAGAACACGAGAAGAACGCCGTAACTACGGTTGAGCAATTCGATGCCCACCAACATAACTGCGTTGTGCGTCGCTGCGAAAGTTACTCAAGTGAGTGCGCATCAGGCCAATTCCGCAATCGTCCAATTTTCCTATTCGGGCCATATGTACTTCTGAGTAAATGTAAAGTCTTCTGCTGACCGAGAAGTTTTTTCGATCACAAGATTGTTCAATAAATAAGACATTGTTCAAATCTTTGCCCTAGTTACTGCTAAGTAAATGACCAAGATAGATTGAAGCAACAAATGCCAGACCGGTTCATCTATTTTTCAACCGCTTCCTTACATCGTCTTGCTATTCTTCAATTCCTCCGGCCCGTGGCATGCCGCGCACTCCTTCGGTGTCGGTTTGTAGAACAGCACCATCTTTGCGTCCACTGCCTTCATGAGTTTGTGGCAACCTTCGCAGCGCACGTTGCGATGGACGCCCTGCAATGGAAACGACGTCCGCTTGTCGTGATCGAACAACGACGGCTTCCACTTCGCGCTGTTGTGGCAGTCCGCGCACGGCGTAATGTGATCCGCCGCCCTCGCAAACTGCGCACCGTGCATGTCCTGGTGGCACTCTTCGCACTTGAGCGGCGCACTCTTGAAGTTCACATCCTTGAGGTGGGTACCCATATCCGGCGGCTTGTGGCAGTCGATGCAGGCCACAGCCCGGTGCGCGCCGACTAACTGGAACGAAGTCCTGGCGTGGTCGAATTTAGTCAGGTCTCTCCAGTCCTTGGTCGCGTGACAGGCCTCGCAGCCCAGCGGCTTGCCGTCCGCCCCAGCCTGCAGCATCCGATCCTTGAATTGACCATGGTGAATGTCTTCGTGGCAACGGGTGCAGCTGAGATCATTCCAGTGATACGGCACCTGCTCTTTCGGCAGGGAAGGATCGCTGAGCTTATGGCAATCGCCGCAGGGCGTCGCCAAATGTCCACCCGTAAGTTGGAAGCGAATCTTCTCATGCTGTGCCAGCGTGAACGTGGAGGGTGCGAACCCCTTCACCGTATGGCATTGCTCGCAACGGTTCTGGTAAGGCAAGCCGGCGAATTGCCGGTTGTGCTGATCCCGGTGGCAGTCCGTGCAAGCCGCGAACTTCACCTTGTACAGTGTGTCCTTGCCTTTCGGGATATGGCACTTGGCGCACTCCAGGGCCGCGTGCCTGCCCTCCAGCGCATACGCCGACTTCTGGTGTGCCTTTACGTCGAACAGCGACGGCTTCCACCCGTCCACGTTGTGGCAGGAAGCGCACTCGCCTCCGTCCGGCCGCTTCGCGAACTGGCCTGAGTGCACGTCTTTGTGGCAATCCATGCACTTCGCGAAGACGAGCGACTTTTTGAAATCGCCATTGGCGTGACAGAGCAGGCAGTCCACCGTCTGATGCTTGCCGAGCAGCGGAAACTTGGTTTTCGAGTGGTCGAAGTTGCTGCTCAGTCCCGATCCTGAGACTCGCTTCCAGCTATTCGTGTTGTGGCAGGACTGGCAACTCTGGGCAGCAAAGCTTCCCTTATGCGGATCGGCGTGACAGTCCGAGCACTTACTAAATGGAATGCCGGTATACCGCGGCTTCCCCTCGGCATCGTGGGTATGACATTTCTCGCACTTCACCGTCTGGTGCAGGCCGGTCAGCGGATAGCGCGTCTTTGAGTGATCGAATTTGCCCGAGACATCCTTCCACTCGTTGAAATTGTGGCACTGCAGGCAATTCTGTCCGAGCCGCCCTTCATGCTGATCCTTGTGGCACGCGATGCACGCCGTCGGAATTCCAAGGAACGTCCGGCTCAAATCCCTCGCCTTGATCTGTGCTCGATCGGCAGCCGGAATCTTCTCTGCCGAGTGGCACTTGTTGCAGGCTAGCCCCGCGTGCTTTCCTTCGAGCGCGTATCCGGTGTCCTTGTGATTGAAGGTCTTCGGATCCCACTTCACGATCGGGAAGTCCAGTCCGTTATGTTCCGAGTGGCAGCGCGCGCATTCCTGGCTGGATCCCGCTGGGATGTGATAGGCCGCGTGCAGCCCCCGCTTGGCTGCGATGCGCGATGCGATTTCGGTGTGGCATTCGAGGCACTTGAACTCGGCTTCCCCTCCACCCCGCTTGTGGCAGTCGGTGCAGTGGGTCGGGCCGTCCAGCGATTTGTGGGCTCGCGACAGCGGTCCCGGTGAAATCTGTGCCCAGGAAGTTCCCATAAACAGCCACACGACGCTCAACAAAGTGGCAGTCGCCCACAGGCTCGCGAAGTACGCGGATCGGCTCAACTCTCGTGCACCACTCGAGGATGCGTTCAGCCTTGGCGTTGGACTCCCACTTCTCGCTCGCAAACGACTCCGTCCCTGCCGACGTCCCGATGCCGGTCTTCACTTATGCTTTTCGAATGCTCGGATGGCCGGAGTCTAACAACCACCAACTGCTCACAGTAGTTACCAAAAGTACATTCGCGGAAGTGTCCGACCGGATTGCGCCATCTTTCCCACGTTGCGTTCTGTCAAGGCTTGCCAGGCCGAACCGGCGGGCTGCCGGTTTCCCGAACTCGCCCGCCGGATCGTGTGCTTGTGCCACTTCGTCTTGCCCATCAAGGGGTCCTCTCGGGCTAGGGAAATATAGGTAGGAATCGAAAAGCGAGAAAAAAGACCGCCTGTCGTACAAATGTTTTTACGGCTGCCAGTTGCTCGTGCTGGAACTCAAATCACATTACCCCGGTGACATAGGTCACGGAGGTCGCGGCAGCGGTCACTGCCCGTTCCTGGCTCCGGGGCTATATTGAAGATGTGAGGTGCCCTTGCCATGTCCACAGCATGGACTTCCCGGTACGCCCAACGCACCAAGGGTGTGAAGAGCTCGGCGATCCGCGAACTTCTGAAAATCACTCAGCGGCCCGAAGTCATCTCCTTTGCCGGCGGACTGCCCGCCTCCGAAGTTTTTCCCACTGAGCGTTTCCGCGAAGCCTGCAGCCGCGTTCTCGACAACCAGGCGCATCTCGCCCTGCAATACGGCGCCTCGGAGGGTTACCAGCCGCTGCGCGAGATGATCGCACGGCATATCGCGCGCTATGGGATTAACGCGAAAGTGGAGAACGTCCTCATTACCTCGGGATCGCAACAGGCATTGGATCTGATCGGCAAGCTCCTCATCAATGGCGGCGATCGCGTGCTGGTCGAAGCCCCAACTTACCTGGGAGCGCTCCAGGCTTTCAACGTCTACGGCGCCGAGTATGTCTCAGTGGCCAGCGACGCCGACGGCTTGCGCACGGAGAAGCTCGAGCCCTCCCTCCGCTCCGGCCCGAAGTTCATGTACGTGCTCCCGAATTTCCAGAATCCCGGCGGCACCACGCTTTCCGAAGGCCGCCGTCACGAGCTCGTTCTGCTTGCCGACAAGTTCGGCATTCCGATCATCGAAGACGATCCCTATGGCCAGTTGCGCTTCGAAGGCGAGCACCTGACCCCTCTCGTCGTGCTCGATCGCGAGAACCTGCGACGGGACAACGGGTATTCCATCGGCAACGTCATTTACCTGAGCACGTTCTCAAAGACCCTCGCTCCCGGCCTGCGCCTGGGCTGGATCGTAGCTCCGCCGGAAGTCATCACCAAGCTGGTGCAACTCAAGCAGGGAGCCGATCTCCACACCAGCACCTTCACTCAGATCATTGCCTACGAAGTCGCGCGCGACGGCTTCCTCGACGAGCACGTCAAGCTCATTCGCCGTGTCTATCGCGAGCGCCGCGACGTGATGCTCGAAGCCCTCGCCCAAAACTTCCCGCCGGAAGTGACCTGGACGCGTCCGCAAGGCGGCTTATTTCTATGGGTGTCGCTCCCGATCGGAATGGACGCGCAGAAGCTGTTCGAAACCGCGCTGAAGGAAAACGTGGCATTCGTACCGGGAGATTCGTTCTACGCACCCAATGGAAACGCGGACGAAGCCCGCCGCCACTTGCGGCTGAATTTCTCCGCCGCTCCTCCGGAGCAGATCCGCGAGGGCATTCGCCGACTGGGCATCGCGGTCAAGCGCCAGCTCGACGAACTGCACCCGCTGCCCGCAGGCGCGTACTAAAGTTGCAGGTGTGGCGCGGACACTCCTGTCCGCGCAAGGCCCGCAGCAACCCGGTTCCCCCCTTAGCGTCCTCCGCGCTCCCTCTTAGCGCCCTTTGCGGTTTAGTCTTTTGACTCTGTCCCCGCTACGGATTTGTTTTTGCCGCGGACTCGTGTTTCGCGAACCACTCCTCGCGCTCGAGCGCAATTGGCACATTCCCGTTCCGCCACACGAAATCCTGAAATTCACGAAGATTGAACGAGTCTCCAGCCCGCGTCCGCGCCTCGGCCAGGAAGTCCACAATCTGCAGCTTTCCTGCCTGGTACGAGACGGCTTGACCGGGCTGCGTGGCAAACAGCGCGGCCTCAGACTTCGCCGTGGCCGGATCCATCGGCACCATTTGTGCGAGATACGCCGCCGCCCGATCGAGTGTGAACTCGCCCAGCGCCAACCTCACATCCACCTCAACCCGCAGCGCGCGCAGTCGCATAAAGTTGTCAATGATCTCGCGCGAACGCGGCGAGTCGTCGAATAGACCTGCTTCGAGCATCATTTCCTCAGCATAGAAACCGAGTCCCTCGTTCGCGCCCGAGTCATAGTAGTGGCGGCGGACCGGATCGGGATTGTTCCAGCCCAGCCATAACTGCAGGTAGTGTCCCGGCACGCCCTCGTGCACCAGGTCGGGCCTCGGATCGCGCGCATTCGCTTTCGCGAAATATCCCAGCTTGTCCGACGGGGTCGGCATCCAGCGCACGCAATTGTCCTGAAGGCGTGAGGGACCCGTGAAATCGTCCAGCTCGCCAAAGTCTCCAAGTGCCGCGAGATATCCCGGCATTGGCCGAACCGTATAGTGCGGGAAATTGTCCGGCACCGACAGCAGCCCACGCTCGGCCAGCATCCGCCGGATCTGCATCTCCGTTTCGGCAGTGCGCGCCGCTTGCTCGCCCGCGTTCTTAAACATTGGCAGCTCGGGCAGATTCTGATTGTGCTGATGTTCGAGTTGCTCGGCCGCGACCGACCGCGCCCACTCCTGGCGGCTCCTCTGGAGCAATTGCTCAGGCGTAAACGGATACAGCGCAACATCCTTGAAGAAGAAGGAATACGCTTCGCGTCCGATCGCGGTCTGTTCCGCCATTTGCGGGAGCCGCTGCCGCAGCCATTCGCGATAGCCCTCCAACGCGACAGTCGCGCGCTCGATTGCTGGCCCGAATTGTAGTTGCACGTCCGGAGGCAGCATCGGCCCAACCTCGCGCTGCACAATCGCCAGCGAATTGCGAATGTCGCCCAGAGAATCGATGGCGAGCCGGGCAAATGGAGCCGCCGGCTGCTGGAGATTTGCCTTGGCTTCTTCCAGAATCGGCGGAATGTTCTGCAGCCGCAAGACCAGTTCATGCGCCCGCTCCGCATTCAATGGCGGAGGCGGCAGGAGCGTCTCCAGCACCGGCGTCACCGTCTGCTCAACATAAAATGTCGGATCCCGTTGCCATCGGCGGTTCAGGTCCAGCTCCCAATGCACCCGGGCCAATGCCGACCCGATCAGTTGATAATCCACTTTTTGCGCGACCGCCCGTTGCCCCGCCTGCAGCGCCTTCCAACGGACATCGAATGCGGCCAGATCCTTACGCTGTTGAGCCACGGCGTTCGCCGACCACGACCGCTGCAATCCACCGGGCCGCTCGAGCCGGGGAATGTCGTCGGTGCTGAATGGTTGATATTTCGCGCGCCAGTTCCAGTAATCCGCTGAGAGCTGATCGAGCGAATCCTGGGCTGTTGAAACCAAAGAACAACCAGCCAAGGCTATTGCCAGCCAGCAAACGTGTGGGAGTTTCAGGTGATCATGCCTTTCCGAACGGTTCTTCCAGCGACAGGCTCTGCGGCGTGAACAGCTCCGCGCCGTTCTCGGTGATGTGCATATCATCTTCCAGCCGGATGCCAAACTCCCCGCGAATATAAATCCCCGGCTCGTCGCTGAAAGTCATGTTGGGCTGCAGCTTCAGCGTGTTCCCGCGTACCAGGTAAGGCCACTCGTGCCCGTCCATGCCGAGTCCATGCCCCAGCCGATGGGTGAAGTACTTGTAGTCCGGACCGTACCCCGCATCCGTAATCACCTTGCGAGCCGCTGCATCCACTGCCCCACAGTCGAGCCCCGGATGCGCCGCCGCCAACGCCGCGCTCTGCGCCCGGTGGACAATCTCAAACACGGTCTTCATCTTTTCGGTCGGCTTGCCGATCATCATCATCCGCGTGATGTCCGATTCGTATCCTTCCACTTTGCATCCGCCATCAATCAGGATCGGCACCCCTTCGCGCACCACCTGCTCCTGCACGGAACCGTGAGGGAATGCGGCATTTTCGCCAATCTCTACCATCCCATCGCCATCAAAGCCTAGTTGCTTATGCGCCGTGCCAAGCAATGTCTCCACATCTCCCTGTGTCATCCCTTCGCGCAAGGATTGGTAGACCGCCACATAGGCCGTAAGCGTCACCTTCGACGCCAGCCGCATCAGCGCGACTTCGTGCTCGCTCTTGATCATGCGGCAGCCGGCCGTGACCGGAGTAGCGCTGATAAGTCCTGCTTGCGGCGCAGCCTTCCCCACGCCCTCGCTAAACACGAAGTGCACCGTCTCCTCGATCCCGATCTTCCCGGTCAGCAAGCCGCGGTCCTTCAGCCCCTCCGCTACCCTCTCATAAGGACTTTCATCCTCCTGCCAGATGCGAATGTCGGCGGCCTCGCCCTCGGGCGACTTTCCAACCTGCTCGCGCGCCCGCCCCTCCTCGAACGCCGGACAAACATAAAACGCTTTCCCCCTGGCGGGCAGCACCATGGCGAACATCCGCTCGCCGCCCCACCAACGGATCCCGGTGAAGTACTTCAACGAAGTGCCTTCCATCAGCAATATCGCGTCCAGCCCGTGCGCCGCCATCAGCGTGCGCGCCTTCTCCTGACGGGCTGCGCGCTCCTGGTTGCTGATGGGCTGCGCCTGGCTTTTCATCGCTTGCAACGCCGCGATGGCGGAGGGAAGCTCCTCCCGGCGCGCCTCGTTCGGAGCATTCGCCCAAACCCTGGAAGCGGCTGCCATGCCCGTCGCCACCGCACCCAACTGAAGAAACCTTCTCCGTGAACGCATAATCCGATGTTCTCCCATGCCCACGCCGCCCGCGCGAACATCGCTGCGATTCGCGAGGCTCACGTTGTCTCGCACTGCGATACTCGTCGTCCATTTGTAACATGCTTTTCATCTGGCGCTAACCAGACTGTAACCTTCCGCGCCGCTCGCTGTGCGACCCTCGACAGGGCGCTCGGGATGACTCAAAAAAACTGGTTCGATACGGAGGAAGAATGCGCAAGTCTGTCCTTGCTGTACTGCTCCCCTTGCTGCTGTCCGCTCCGCTGCTGGCACAATCCAAGATTCAGCATGTGCTGCTGATCAGCGTTGACGGAATGCACGCCGTGGATTACTCGAACTGCGCCAATGGCATCAGCACCGTAAACAACAACCAACCCTACTGCCCGGCGATGGCGGCCTTAGCCATGACTGGCGTCAACTACCTCGCGGCCAGCACCTCCAAGCCCTCCGACTCCTTCCCGGGCCTGACGGCGATTGTTACGGGTGGAAGTCCGGCGTTGACCGGCGTCTATTACGATGTCGCCTATTCCAGGAACTACAATGCGCCGGCGAAAACCACCGGCAACGGCGTTGCCGCCGGTCCCTGTACTCCCTTTGGGCCGCCGACTGGCACGACGACCGAGTATGAAGAGGGAATCGACCTCAATCAGCACAAGTTGAACGGTGGCGCTCCCGGCGCGTCGCTGACCGACGGTGGCATTGCCTCCATCGATTCCAGGAGACTGCCTCGCGATCCCGAGAATGGCTGCGCGCCGGTGTACCCGTGGAATTTCGTTCGCGCCAACAGCATCTTCAGCGTCGTCCACGCGGCCGGCGGATACGCGGCCTGGTCCGACAAGCATCCTGCCTACGCCTCCGTCGCCTCGGGCATTGGCCCAGCTGCGCTCGATGACTTCTACTCTCCTGAAATCAACTCCAATGTCGTCGGTCTTCCCGGCGTCAAAACGCCCACCGGCATGTCCTGCGCTCCAATCCCCGATAAAGGCGCCGATTTAACCGCCTGGACCAACAGCTTCGAGAACATTCAGTGCTACGACACTCTGAAGGTCAACGCGATCCTCAATGAAATCGATGGCAAGGACCACCTCGGCTTGAAGACCACCAAAGTTCCCACCGTCTTCGGCATGAACTTTCAGGCGGTGAGCGTGGGCCAGAAGCTCATTGAAAAGAGCAACGGCGTCACTGGCGGCTATCTGGATGCCGCTGGCACCCCCAGCGCCGCCCTGCTCAACGAATTCCAGTTCGTCGACGCGTCGATTGCGGCGTTCGTCAACGAACTGAACAAACAGGGTCTGTTGAGCTCCACCCTGATCGTGATCACTGCCAAGCACGGCCAGTCGCCCATCGATCCCAGCCGCTATGTCGGCCAGACCATCAATGGCACCTCGCCCGTCACGCTGCTGTCCAACGCGGGCATGATTCCGTTTTCCGAATCCACCAACAACCCGACCGGAATCGGACCAACGGAAGATGATGTCTCGCTGGTTTGGCTGAGCAGTTCCTTCGATACGGATGCCGCCGTCGCCATCCTCGAAGCAAATGCTTCCACGGCTACTGGAATCGGCCTCGGGCAGATCTATTACGGCCCATCGCTTTTCCTCAACTATAACGACCCAACCGTGGATCCCCGCACGCCGGACATCATTGTGACCCCGAATGTAGGCGTGACGTACTCCGGCAGTCACTCGAAACAAGCCGAGCACGGCGGCTTCGCCCATGACGACACGAATGTCGTCATGCTGCTGTCTAACCCGAAGTTCAAATCCCGCACCGTCAGGGCCTCGGTGGGCACTGCGCAAGTGGCGCCTACCATTTTGAAAGCCCTGGGCCTGAATCCCGCGCTTCTGGATGCCGTCCGGGCGGAGGGAACGCCCGTCCTTCCAGGGGTTACGTTTTAACCGGTAAAAATGTCATTTGATTGACGGCGGACGCTCTTTCCGGAGCGTCCGCCTTTTTTTGGCCTGCGCACATATTGATTGGGCGCAGGCGGGCAGAGACTTTCGGATTTCTCGAGAGCGATATTCGTTGGATCTTCAGCGAAAGAACACGTCGCAGCCGCCGTCAGGCAGTCGCAAGGCCGCTAGAATGTTAGCCATGGATGCGGGCTTTCAGTGCGCGGGATGCGGCGAGTGGAACGAAACCACCGTAGATGAGTCGGTCGGCCGGCGTCAGCGCTATCTCGAAGACTGCCAGGTCTGTTGCAAGCCGAATATTCTCTCCGTTGAATATGATCCCGAAGAACAGCGATTCCGGATCTCTGCGGAACTGGAGTGAATCAATCCAAGCTCTCGCATCCCTTTGGGCTCCGGGGTATAGTAGCGCGCAGCGCCATCGATCCGCGGCGCACCAACCAACTCGCTATCAGGGCTCACAAGGACGAACATGGCCTCTCCCTACAGCACTTCGGCCCGCATGGTTTCCCACAACATGGTCACCACGCAGTACGAACTCGATGGCTTCCGCGTGGTACGAACTTTGGGTGTGGTACGAGGAATCGTGGTGCGCTCGCGCTCCATCTTTGGCACCATCGGCGCCGGACTTCAAACCCTGGTCGGAGGCAACATCACGCTGCTCACCAATCTCTGCGAGAAGACTCGCGCCGAGGCCTTTGACCTGATGCTTCAGCACGCTGCCGAGCTCGGCGCGAACGCCGTCGTCGCCGCCCGCTACGACGCCACCGAAGTCATGCAGGGCGTCACCGAAGTGCTCGCCTACGGCACCGCTGTCTTCGTCGAGCCCCAGAAGTAGTTCCAACATCCTGCGGACTCAAGCTGATGCATCGCGACCTGCGCGGACTGTATCGGCCCGTGTAGGATGAAATCGCCAGACAGCCACCTGCATGCACTCTTCGATCTCCACCGCTCGCGAAGCCCACGCCCTGCTCCGTCGTTATTTCCCCACGACCCGTCTCGTGTCCGCGCCTTCGCTCTCCAGCAAAAGCGGAACCGTCTACCTGAAACTCGAGAGCGATCTGCCCACTGGATCCTTCAAGCCGCGCGGCGCTCTCTATGCCCTCTCGGTGAACATGGGCCGCCGCCAGATCGACGAAGTCACCGCCTGCAGCACGGGCAATCATGGTGCCGCGGTCGCGTTCGCGGCGACGCAGTTAGGCATTCCCGCCACCATCTTCTTGCCCACCCATCCCAATCCGGTCAAGCGTGCCCGCATCGCGGCTCTCGGAGCAAAAATAGTCGAAGAAGGAGCCGATGACCTCAGCGCCGCCTTCCGCCAGGCCTCGGCCTACGCGCAGAAGAATGGAGTCTATTTCCTTAACGACGCCACCGATCCCGACCTGCCCGCTGGCCCCGCCACCATTGCTTTGGAAATTCTCGAGCAACTTCCCACCACCGACACCATCGCTGTGCCCATGGGAGACACCGCACTCATCCGTGGTGTCGCCGCAGCCGCGAAGCAGATTTCGCCCGCCATCAAAATCATTGGTGTACAGGCTGAGCGCGCCCCCGCCTACTATCTTTCCTGGAAACAGGGACGCAGCCTCTCCACCGAAACCTGCGATACGATTGCCGACGGTCTGGCCACACGCACCACCGATCCCGCCAACGTTCAGGCCATCCGCTCGCTGGTCGATGACGTCGTTCTGGTCAGCGATGACCAGATGCTGGCTGCGATTCGTCACCTCGCCATCGTGGAGCACATCATCGCCGAACCCGCCGGCGCCGCTGCCACGGCTGCCTTGATGCATTCTGCTTTGCCACCCGGTCGCGATACTGTGCTGCTTGTTACCGGCGCCAACATCCCGCCCGACGTGTTGCGCACCGCAATCTGCGGCCGCCCGTGAATCAAGGAAGCTTTATTCCAGTGCCCGGTAGTTCCTCTGCTCAAACCTCGGCGTACACACGCAATAAAAGATGAGGTCCGTGTCCCCGGTATTCTCGATCCGTTGCCGCACGCCTGCCGGAATGATCACCACATCGCCCGGCCGCACTTCCGTTAGTGGCAGGTCTCCGACTCCCACGCGGCCCCGCCCTTCCGCGATGATGTACCGCTCCGCCGTCCCTTTGACCGCGTGCCACGCCGTAATCCCTCCCGGCTCCACCCGCGCCCGCACAATTGAGATCGACGGATCCCCGGGTGTGTTGTAACTCTCCGTAATCCAGCAACGCTCCGGCGTCGCAAACTCCCTTGCGAGATCGAGTTTTCGAATCGAAGAATCCACCAGCCCTCCACGCGTCGGCCCTCGATACCCTAAATTATGGGCCTCTCTCCTCACGACTACCCGCCACCCGTTTGCGTCCTTTGCGGCCCTTCTTAGCGCCTTGGCGGTTAAAGGTTTTGTATGCGCCTGGTCCCGCCCGCGCCTCACCCCACCCGGTGACCCACCTCACCGCGCCGGTGTCCAGTCGGCGTTAACGTCAGATCGCATTCGTCCGTCCAGAAAGCAGAGAACGGCTCCCCAGCTTATCCGCCTCCCGTTCCCCTCGCGGAGGCCGGGAGGTATTTCATGTTGCTCCTGTTCTGGGTCCTCCTCTTCCTCGCCGGCATCGGCCTCTTCCTCCTGATGCCCTCCGTGCTCGGAATCACCATCCACGGCCGCTATCGCGGCGCCCGCATCGTGACCTGCCCAGTCACGCAGCGCCACGCCTCGGTGCGCATCGACGCCTTGCATGCAGCCTTCACCGGCATGACTGCCACCGAACAGCTCCGCCTCGAGTCGTGCTCCCTTTGGCCAAGGCGCTCCGACTGTGCCCAGGGATGCCTCCCCGACGCTATCGCCGCTCCGAAATTCGACCCGCGAACCCGCCACGCTGTGCCGCGGGCGATAACCCGCGTCCCCCTACCCGCCTATCTGGTCGCGACGGTGGTGTTTTGGCTCATCGGCTTGTTCTGGTACTCGCCATTCCTCTTCCGTGATTCATGGATGAGCCTCATTGGCATGAATGGCGCACAACTCCGCTACGTGGTTGAACTTTGGTCCCCTCATTTCGCCACGGTCGCCATCGCGGCTCTGTTCACGTTTGCTTTGGCGTGCGTCATCACCCTGTTCGACTGTGGCGATGCCTGGCGCGGAATGGCTGTAGGAGCTTTGTTCTGGCTTATCCCTTGGGTCGTCATGGTCGCCGTGATCCTCTTCCGTGGTCTCCCCCTCGGCCTGATTTGGCTGCACGGTGGCTACACGCTGATTGCCAGCGTGGCCGCAGGCGCAATTCTGGGCGTTTGGAAGAAAGATGCCGTACGGGGCTGGCTGGATCGGGAGGAGCAATCGCGTCCCGACGGACTTGCGGGCGACTCATAATTGATGATCAAGCGCGTCGGCAGATGCGAGCGTTGTACCGCGTCTCAGGCAACTCCCGTGCCTCCTTTGCGTTGCTTCGCGTCCTTTGTGGTGAATCTCACCTGCGCGGAAGTATTGCAGAGTTTCCACAGGATTTGCACTTCGTGGAAAATTGCAACGAAAATCGAAAGCGAACAACCGGCGAAGGAATCACGCTCCTAAACCCCACCCCTTGTGGTCATCTAGCAGGTTAACTACAGCCCGTCGTGTTTTTCAGAATGAGACGATTTGCGGCTTCAACACCCTGACTTTTGGTGTTGACAATAAACGGTTTAGGCGTAGGATGTGGTCAAAAGTGGTAGAAAGTGGTCAAGGCGGTGCAGGTCGTGGGCAGCGGTGACATAACTCGAGGCGCCAGTGGAATTTAAGGCTGACACGCCAAAAAACAGCCCGAACGAACCTGATTTGACTGATTTCTGCGCTTTTACCTCCTCCCTGGTTGCTGTTGTAGCAACCCTAAGACGACTCGGAGCCCCGGGGCGGGGCACACGGACTCATGTTTCGCGGCAATCACCCAACTCGCGTGGACGAAAAAGGCCGACTCAAGGTCCCCGCCGAATTCAAGCGCGTGATCGACGAGAAATACGGCCAGCAATTCTACATCACCAGCCTGGATGGCAAGGTTGCCCAGATATATCCCTTCGAGGAGTGGGAACGGATCGAGCAGAAGCTGGCTTCGCTCTCCACCTTCAATCCTACGAAGAAGAAGTTTCTCAGCCGCGTGAACTACTGGGGAGCGCAGGTCGAGATGGACGGCCAGGGCCGTCTGCTCATCCCCCAGTTGATCCGCGAGAATGCCGAAATCAAGGGCGAGGTGGCGGTGCTGGGAAACCTCACCTATCTCGAAGTGCGGAACATGGAAGCGTTCCGCCAGGAGATTAAGTCCGAGTCGTTCACGCCGGAAGATGAGAAGACGCTCGACGAACTGGGCATCTAGTGGGCGAGGGTTCTGGACAAATCACCCCTCAGGGGGTTGGACGTGGGCAACACGTTCCCGTTCTTTTACAAGAAGCGATCGATTTTTTAACCGTTCGGCGCGGTGGGACCTTCCTCGACGCCACGGTCGGCCTGGGCGGGCACAGCTTCGAAATCGCAAAACGCCTCGGCGCACCGGGTCATTTGATTGGGGTCGATAAGGATCCTGCAGCGCTGGAAATCGCGCGCAAAAGGCTGTACGCCGCTGAATTTGATGGAGCGGCGGGCGTCCCTTCGACAAGCTCAGGGCAAGCTCCCGCCCGCCCGGCCGACTGGCCGAAGGTGACCCTGATCCACGGCTCGTTTGCTGAAGTGGCCAACGACCAACGACCAGCGACCATCGACGGCCTGCTCGCCGACCTCGGCGTCAGCAGCCTGCAGTTCGATACCGCGGCGCGCGGCTTCAGTTTTCAGGCGGATGGGCCCTTGGACATGCGGATGAACCCGCTGTCGGGCCGAACCGCCGAACAAGTGGTAAATCACCTCGACGAGCGCGAGCTGGCCGATGTGATTTACGAATTCGGTGAGGAAAGGAGGTCGCGGAGAATCGCCAGAGCCATTGTCCGGTCGCGGCCGATACGTACTACCGCACAGCTTGCGGAAGTGATATCAGCCGCGGCCCGGCCAATGAACCCGGCCGAACGCAAGATTCACCCCGCGACGCGCACCTTTCAGGCTCTCCGAATCTTCGTAAACCGCGAACTGGACGACCTGCGGGACCTGCTTCAGGCGGCCCCGCAGTTGCTCAAGCCGGGCGGACGGCTGGTGATCATCAGCTTCCACTCGCTGGAGGACCGCATCGTCAAAGATGCCCTCCGCGATGGAGCCAAGCTCGGTCACTACCGGCTTCTCACCAAGAAGCCGGTCACGGCGAGTGCAGCCGAGGTCGATCGCAACCCGCGGTCCCGCAGCGCCAAGCTGCGAGCCGCCGAACGAATTTAAGTTTCTCCCGGAGAACCGGCCGGGAGCCCCAGCGCAAGAAGTTCGCTGGGGAACGAGATTGAAGCAGAGCCTTCGCGCTACGCGAAGGGAAGACTAGGAGGTTTCAAAGTCACAAAGTTTCAAGGTTTCAAAGTAGAACCCGGCGCGAACCAAGAATCACCTTAATACTCTGAAACCTTGAAACCTTGAAACCTTGGAACCTGGGAGATAAGCATTCATGTACACCGGCAATCTGATTGAAGATCTGATGGCGACGGTCGAGCGTGCCGAAGAGCACGCCCGCGAGCAAACCTCCGAAACCGAACTGGAGCGCTGGTTTGCCGTGGCTCACCCATCGAACCGGCCTGTACAACCCAATCTTCTCGGGGTGGCCTGACATGGCGGCCGCTGCCCCTGCTCCGATTCGTCGCCGCCAGCCCTGCTGGATCGGCACCCCCGAAATCTACTTCGCCAAGGCCATCGACAATTCCCGCCTGGTGAAAGTTGAAGACCCGCGCCGCGCGCGTGAGATGCGCCAGTTCGGAATCGCCCTCAGCTGCCTGTTTCTGCTGGTCATGACCTACGCCTGGCAGCACTTCAAGGCGATCGAGTACGGCTACAAGATCGAGTCGCTCAAAATCGAGCGCGATGGCCTGATCGAGATGAACCGCGCGCTGCGCCTCGAAGATGCCTCTTTGCGCGATCCAGAACGCATCGACCAGATCGCCCGCAAGCTCGGCCTGCAATCGCCGCAAGCCGGACAAGTCCTGCGTCTCGATGCCGATGGCGACAGCGGAGCCCCGGTGATGGCCAGCGCATCCCCCATCTCGGTGATTTCCGTTCGTTAGCGGGTAGAGACGGGGCTTGCCCCGTCTCCCGAAGCAGGATGGCCCCGGGGGCGTCGTGGAAGACGCGGCAAGCCGCGTCTCTACCAAAAGGGCTTGAAAGGGGTGCCGCTTCAGCCGTAAAGGAGCGCCGCCTCATTTGTTGACGTTCCATCTTGCAGTGAGAGCATGAGAACACTGGAAGGCCGCAGGCGGCACCTGCGGCTGGAGTGAAGTCTTTGTGGCGGCTCCCCCGGCAACCGGTGGGCCGCCATGTTTTTCTCTGCCGGGCACAAGCGTGACCAGAACATTCCACAACCCGGGGCACTCCGCCTTGTTCGCGGATTCTGCGACCTTGTCCCGCGCCATGTCCTTCGCGTTGCTGGCGCGCGCTCTTTGCGCTCTTTGCGGTTCAAGCTTTTCGCCTGCAATACGCCAGGAAACCCCCAAGCCGAGGACCCAACATGGCGCGCAGCTCTGACAAACTCCGGCTCTTGCTGCTCGGCGGAGGCTTGATCTTCTGGTGCGCCATCATCTGCCTGCGCCTGGTCTATTTGCAGGTCTTCCGCTACGGCGACTTCGAGCAGCGGGCCCAGCACCAGCAACAGCGCACCATCGACGTCTCCCCCAAGCGCGGCGTCATCTACGACCGCCATGGCAACGAACTCGCCATGTCGATCCAGGTCGATTCCGCCTTCGCCATTCCCAGCGAGATCCCCGACCTGGCCAACACCATCCACCTGGTCAGCCACGTCACCGGTTCCGACCCCCGCGTCCTGCTCGCCGACTGCCGCGCGCACAAGACTTTCTGCTGGATCGCCCGCAAAGCCGATGCCGATGTCATTGACCGCCTGAAGGCACTCAATCTCCAGGGCATCCACTACCAGAAAGAATCCAAGCGTTTCTACCCCAAGCGTGAACTTGCCGCCCAGGTCCTCGGCTACGTCGGCACCGACGATGCCGGCCTCAGCGGAATCGAGCGTGAGTTCAACGACCAACTCCGCGGTAAGCCTGGCAGCATGCTGGTCTCCGTCGACGCCCGCAAGAAGTGGTTCGGCCGCATCGAAAAAGAGCCCGAGCCCGGCGACAACGTCGTCCTCACCATCGACGAAAAGATCCAGTACATCGCCGAACGCGAACTTGAGCAGGGCATGCAGGACACCCATGCCATCGCCGGCACGGTAATTGTCGAGAACCCCCACACCGGCGAGATTCTCGCCCTCGCCAATCGCCCCACCTTCAATCCCAATGTCCGCAAAGAGATTCGCAACGAAGCCCTGACCGACCGCGCGGTCAGCGACGTCTACGAGCCCGGCTCCACATTCAAGCTCGTCACGATTTCCGCCGCCCTGCAGGAAAAGCTCACCAATCCGCAGGAAGTATTCGACTGCCAGATGGGCTCCATCCTCTTTAATGGCCGGCGCATTCACGACAGCCGGCCTCACGGCCTTTTGACGGTTACGGATGTCCTTGCCGAATCGAGCGACGTCGGCGCCATCAAGATCGCCCTGCGCCTCGGCGACGACCGCTTCTACAAGTACATCCGCGCCTATGGTTTCGGGCAACTCACCGGCATCGAACTTCCCGCCGAAACGCGTGGCCTCACCAAGCCCCCGAGCCGCTGGTCCAAGGTCTCCATCGCAGCTATCTCCATGGGGCAGGAGATCGGCATCTCCCCGCTGCAGCTCGGCGCCCTGGTCTCCACCTTCGCGAATGACGGTGAGTATGTGTCGCCCCGCATCGTGGCCGCGACCACCGAGCCCCAAAATGCCCCGCAGACCATCGCCTTCCATCCCCAGAATGAACGCCGCATCATCTCGCCCATGACCGCTGCCGAGATGCGCCAGATGATGCAGGCTGTTGTCCTGCACGGCACCGGCCGCAAGGCGGTTCTCGATGGCTACAGTTCCGCCGGCAAAACCGGAACTGCCCAGAAAGTCGATCCCGCCACCGGCGCTTACTCGCACACCAAGTACATCGGTTCCTTTGCCGGATTCGCCCCCATCAATAACCCCGCGATTGTCGTAGTCGTAATTCTCGATTCAGCCGTCGGCCTGCACCAGGGCGGACAGGTCTCCGCGCCCATCTTCCGCCGCGTCGCGCAACAGACCCTCGAGTATCTCCATGTTCCGCACGACGTAGAGTTGTCCCCGAACCGCCAGGTGCTGCTCGCCAAACGCAACGTCAAAGACTCGGACCTGGACGAGGCCTCTCCCGACCACTTTGGCAGCTCGCTCGATGTCAGCGATACAAACTCCGCCGACACGCTCGCGCAGAAACCGCAGCCCGGCGCTACCTCGGTGGCAAACGACGCAAAACCGCCGGCCGTGAACGCGGCCTTGCGTGAAAGGGAACCTGCGCCGCCGGTCGCCGCCACACAGCCTGCTTCAGCGCCGCCCCCTCCCCGGGCGCCGGATGACAACACTCCCACCCGCGGGACGGTAGTTCTCGACGTCGAGCAGGGCGGAATCGAAGTCCCTAGTTTCATCGGAAAGAGTGTCCGAGCCGCCATTGAAACTGCCGAGGAGAACCAGTTGGAACTCAGCCCCCTCGGTAGCGGCATCGCCCGCGAACAATCGCCCGCCCCCGGCTCCCACGTCCCCGCCGGAACCCACATCACCGTCAAGTTCGACCGCTAAGACCAGTGACCTCCGTCTCCCACCCCGCCCGTGGAGCGGCGGGCGTCCCCGCCCGCCGGCTGAAAGCCGATAGCAATCGCTCAAAACTCATAGCTCAAAGCTCGTAGCTCAGAGCTCCCCCACGACCAACGACCAACGACCAAGATCAAACCACTCCCTCTGTCCACATTTGCCCGATTCCCTTACACTACAGTCACACCGATGACCTTTCAGCATCTCCTTCAGGGTGCGGAAATCCTCGCCCAGAGCGGCGACGCCGTGATTCGTGGGATCGCGTATGATTCCCGCCGGGTCCAGCCGGGCTTCGCCTTTCTTGCCATGCGCGGGGAAACCAGCGATGGTAACCGCTTCATCGATCAGGCCATCGCCGCCGGTGCCACCGCCATCATCACCGACTCCTCCATCGAGAAGTCGCGCTCCGGCGTGGCCTGGGCTCATGTTTCCCATGGCCGCCGGGCGCTCGCCCGCCTCAGCGCCAATTTCTATCGGCGTCCCGCGGAGCAGCTCTCGATTACCGGCATCACCGGGACCAATGGCAAGAGCACCACTACTTTTCTGGTTGAATCGATCCTCAACGCCGCCGGGCGCAAGAGCGTTCTTATCGGAACCATCGAGTACCACTTCGCCGGCAAGATTCTTCCCGCGCCCCACACCACCCCCGAGCCGCTCGAACTCAACCAGATGTTCGCCGAAGGCCTCGCCAATGGCGCGACCGAGGCCGTCATGGAAGTCTCCTCCCATGCCCTCGCCCAGCAGCGCGTCTTCGCCATTCCCTTTGAGGTCGCCGTCTTCACCAACCTCACCCGCGACCATCTCGACTACCACCAGACCATGGACGAGTACTTCGCCGCCAAACGAATCCTGTTTGAAGGTTGTGGCACCGAACGGCCCCGCGTAGCCATTCTCAATGCGGACGACGAGTCCATCCAGAAGCTGACGCAGACCTCCAAAGAACGCGGATCCCAGGTATTCACCTACGGTTTTGCCGCCGGCGATTTTCATGCCCAGTCGCCCAGCATCTCCTCGAGCGGCACGCGCTTCGACATGGTGACGCCCGACGGCGTTCTGCCGCTGTTCTCCCCTCTGCTCGGCAAGGTCAACGTGTACAACATCCTCGCCGCGTCCGCCGCCGCCTTTGCCCGTGGCTGCAGCCGCGATGCCATCGCGCAAGGCGTGTCCACCCTGACCCACGTCCCGGGCCGCTTCGAGCGCGTGGATTGCGGCCAGCCCTTTACCGTGGTCGTGGACTATGCTCACACCGACGATGCTCTCCGCAATCTCACCGCGCTTGCCCGTGACTTCGTGATCCAGGCCGGGCCCCGCGGCCGAGTGATCACCCTGTTCGGTTGCGGCGGCGACCGCGATCGCGCGAAGCGTCCCCTGATGGGCGAAGCCGCCGGCCGCGGCAGCGATTTCGTCGTGCTCACTTCCGACAATCCGCGCAGCGAAGATCCCCTCGCCATCATCAACGACGCCATGGTCGGCCTGCAGCGCTCCGGCGCCAAATACGCCGTCGAGCCCGACCGTCGCACTGCCATCGCCCTCGCCATTCGCGAGGCCGCTCCCGCCGACATCGTGCTCATCGCCGGCAAAGGTCACGAAAAGGTCCAGGTCTCCCGCACTGGTACGATTCCCTTCGACGACGTCACCGTCGCCCGCCAGGCTCTTGCAGACATTGGCTACGAATGCCATGCCGCCAAGGCCGGCGCCGGGAAGGACGCATGAAACTCCCGCTCTCGAAAATTGAAGAGTTCTTGTCCGCCGGCGGCGGCGAATGCGAACTCCGCGAAATCGCCCAGGGCTACTCCATCGATACGCGCACCATTCAGCCCGGTGAGCTGTTCTTCGCGGTAAAAGGCGACCGCCTCGATGGCCACGATTACGTGTACCAGGCCCTGGAGCGCGGCGCGGTTTCGGCCGTTGTTCGCAAGGATCAACTCGCCCGCTATGCCGTCAAGAGCTGCCTGCTCGCGGTCGATGACACGTTGCTCGCCCTGCAAACTCTCGCTACGGCCGTGCGCCGCCTCTGGGGCAAGCCCGCCCTCGCGATCACCGGTTCCATGGGTAAGACCACCACCAAGGACGCCGTGGCCCACCTGCTCTCCACGCGCTACAACGTCCACAGCTCGAAAGGGAACTTCAACAACCACTTCGGACTGCCGCTCGGCCTGCTCCAGCTCGAGCCCGAACATCAGGTGGCGGTCGTCGAGATGGGCATGTCACATGCCGGCGAGATTGCCGCGCTCTGCCGCATCGCCCTGCCCAATGCCGGCATCGTCACCACCGTTGCCCCAGTGCACCTCGAGTATTTCGACTCCCTCGCCGGTATCGCCCGCGCCAAGTACGAGCTCGTCCAGGCGCTTCCCACTGGTGGGACGGCCATCCTCAACAACGATGACGAATACGTCTCCCAGTTCGGCCGGGACTTCAAGGGCAAAGTCGTCAAGTTCGGCCTCAAACCCAGCGCTGATATTCGCGCGGAGAACATCGAACTCCTCGGCCCGAAGGGAACCCGCTTCGACATTGTCTGCGATGGCCAGCGCCAGTCGCTGCATAGTCCGTTGCTCGGCCGCCATAACGTCTACAACGTGCTCGCCGCGGCCGCCGCCGCCCTCCAGCACGAGATCACGCTCCGGGAAATCGCCGACGCACTCCCCTCGCTTGCCCCCGCCGACAAGCGCGGCCAGGTCGTCCAACTGGATAACATCACCGTCATCAACGATTGCTACAATTCCAGTCCGAAGGCTCTGATGGCCGCGGTTGACACGCTCTGTGCGATGCCGGGGACGCGCCACATCGTGGTCGCCGGGGAAATGCTGGAACTGGGCCCCACCGGCGAGCCGTTGCACCGCGAGTGCGGCCGCTACATCGCCAGCCAACGGCCGGACTTTCTGTTAGGCGTCCGAGGCCTGGCTGCTCCGATGGTGGAGGAAGCCAAAGCCGCGGGCCAAGCTGCTGAGTTCGTCGCCACGCCCGGGGAAGCCGGCGAATGGCTCGCCCGCGAAGCCCGCGACGGCGACGTCGTCCTCTTGAAAGCCTCCCGAGGCGTGAAGCTCGAGAAGGCTCTGGAGCGCTGGAAAAACAAGCGAGGCTGAGCAAGCCTCAAGAGTTCTCAACTAGGTCGGTCCAAGGTCTGATAGCTGAAAGCTGACAGCTGAAAGCCAAGCTCGAAGCCCGTAGCTCGAAGCTCACCCGGAGGCGGATTGCTTTATTGGCTGCTGTTCCTGAAGCTCTACCATTACTTTCCGCCGTTCCGCATTTTCCGGTACTTGACCTTCCGCACGGCGTTCGCCAGCCTGACTGCGCTCTTTACCGGACTGATCGTTGGCCCGATGGTGATCAACCGCCTCCGCGAATTTCAGATTGGCCAGTACATCCGCGAAGAAGGCCCGAAAGCTCACCAGAAAAAGGCCGGCACGCCGACCATGGGTGGCCTGCTCATCGCCATCGCTGTCGTAGTCCCCACGCTGCTCTGGGCTGACCTCAGCAATCCCTTCGTGTGGCTGGCCGTCTTTGCGACCTGCGCCTTCGCTGCCATCGGCTTCACCGACGACTACCTGAAGGTCGTGCACAAGCGCAACCTCGGCCTCACCGCGCGCGCCAAGCTCGGTCTCCAGATTCTCACCAGCCTGGTCGTCGCCATTTTGCTCATCGCGCTTCAAACCCGAAACCTGTATTCCACCAAGCTGATCGTTCCATTCTTCAAGCAGTTCCGGCCCGACCTGGTCATTGAGAAGTGGGCGCATAACCCGCATCTCTGGCCGCTCGCCTTCCTGCCTTTCGTGATCTTTGTCTGTATCGTGATTGTCGGCTCGAGCAACGCGGTCAACCTTACCGACGGTCTCGACGGCCTCGCCATCGGCTGCACCGTCATCGCCGCCGGCGCCCTCACCGTGCTCACCTACCTCAGCGGCCACGCCGCCTTTGCCAGCTATCTCGAACTGCAGCGCATGCCCCAGATCGGTGAACTCACCATCTTCTGCGGCGCCATGGTTGGCTCGGCCATCGGTTTCCTCTGGTACAACGCCCACCCCGCCGAGGTCTTCATGGGAGACGTCGGCTCACTTGCCTTGGGTGGCGCCATTGGCACCGTCGCCGTCATGATCAAGCAGGAACTGCTTCTCCCCTTCATCGGCGGCGTCTTCGTGATTGAAGCCCTCTCCGTCATCTTGCAGGTAGCCTCCTACAAGCTGCGCAAGAAGCGCATCTTCAAGATGGCCCCCATCCACCATCACTTCGAACTGCTGGGCTGGTCCGAATCGAAGGTCATCGTCCGCTTCTGGATCGCCTCGTTGGTCTTCGCCCTCTTCGCCCTGACCACCCTGAAACTCCGGTAGAGACGGGGCTTGCCCCGTCTTGCGGCTGTCCATTCACGACGAATCACGGAGATGCAGAGAATTCACCCAATTCCTCTTTTCCTCCGTGCCTCTGTGCCTCTGTGGTAAAAAAGTCTTGCCCTTGGACCTGAAAGACAAACGCGTCCTGGTCGTTGGCCTCGGTAAATCCGGGGTCGCCTCCGCCCTCTTTCTAAAATCCCACGGCGCTCGCGTCACCGTCTCCGATACCAAGCGCGAAGACGAACTCAAAGAAGAGATCCCCGTCCTCCTCGACCACGGCATCGCAGTCGAGACCGGCGGCCATGGCGACCGCACCTTCCGCGGTCAGGATCTGATCGTGGTTAGCCCAGGCGTGCCCTTCGACGCTCCTCCGCTCGTCCAGGCGCGCACCCAGGGCGAGCCTGTCATTGGCGAAATCGAACTCGCGGCTCAGCATCTTGAGGGCCCCATCGTCGCCATCACCGGCTCCAACGGCAAGACCACCACCACCGCCCTCACCGGAGAAATCCTCGCCACCGCCGGTTTTCCTACACTCGTCGGCGGCAACATCGGGACCCCGGCCATCTCGCTGGTCGGACGCGCCAATTCCGAGTCAGTCATCGTCCTCGAAGTCTCCAGCTTCCAACTGGAAACCATCCAGACTTTCCGTCCCAAGGTTGCCGTGATCCTGAACATCACGCCCGATCACCTCGACCGCCACCGCACCTTCGATGCCTACGTCGACGCCAAGGTCCGCGTCTTCGAGAACCAGCATCCCACCGATTTTGCCGTCCTCAACGAAGACGATCCCACCTGCCTCACTCTTGCCGACCGCGTGAAAGCGCCCCTGTTCTGGTTCAGCCGCAAGAAAGAAGTCGGCCAGGGCGCCTTCGTTTCCGACGGCCGCATCTTCTTCCGCAGCGCCCACGGCCAGCAGGAAGTCATGCTGGTCAGCGAGATCCCTCTCAAAGGCGCGCACAACGTCGAAAATGTACTGGCCGCCATCACTGCCAGCGCTCTCATGGGCGCGCATCCTGAGCAGATTCGCAAAGCCATCACTTCATTCAAGGCGGTGGAGCACCGCATCGAATACGTGGCCACCATTAACGGCGTCGAGTACTACAACGACTCCAAGGCCACCAACGTCGATGCCACTATCAAGGCCCTCGAGTCTTTCCCCAGGAATATTCACCTGATCCTCGGCGGCAAAGACAAGGGCAGCCCCTACACGGTGATGAACGATCTGCTTCGCGAACGCGTCAAGCGGGTCTATACCTTCGGCGCTGCCGCCCCCAAAATCGAATCCCAGATCCAGGGCACCACCGAAGTGGTCCATGCCGAAACTCTCGACAATGCCATCCGCCGCGCCCACGCCGTCGCCCAAGCCGGCGATATCGTACTCCTCGCCCCCGCTTGCGCCAGCTTCGATCAGTTCAAAAGCTACGAGCACCGTGGCCGCACCTTCAAAGACATCGTCCGCTCCCTCGCCGCCAAATAAACGCCCATCCTCCACGCAATAAATCCTCATCAAAGCTGTCATCCCGAGCGAGGCGCCAGGCGAACGCAGTCGAGGGACCCCTTACTTCTTAATTTCCATCCAGGCTGGAACAGGAGTTTCCACCGCGGTCGCCGACTTCGTGCTGTGTCTCCGAACGTGAACTTCCCGGAACCAACTCAGTCAACCCGAAATCCACAGCCCATGCACTGCCACCCCGCTCCGGTCCATGGTCAAATAACCCTTCCCATGGCCAAGCGCGTCAGTGTCGATCGCTGGTTGTTTACGGTGACCGCGATCCTCGTCTTTGTGGGCCTGATCATGGTCTTCAGCGCCTCCGCCGTCATGGCCAAGGAGCGCTACGGGTCCCCTTACACCTTCGTCCTGCGCCAGCTGTTCTGGGCGGTCGCCGGCATCGTCGCCATGGTCGCCGCCATGAAGATCGACTACCGTCGATATAAACATCCGGCGGTCGTCTTCTCTCTGCTCGCCGTCACCACCATCCTGCTGCTCGCCGTCTTCGCCCTCGACCGCTCGCACAACACGCACCGCTGGATCCACTGGGGCCCGTTCTCGCTGCAACCCTCCGAACTCGCCAAGCCTGCGCTGATCCTGTTTCTCGCTTTCTTCCTCGAAAATCGCACCAGGTCCATCGATGACCTGCGCAACACCTTGTTGCCCGCCGTCATTCCGACCATGGTCTTTTTGCTGTTGATCGTCGCCCAGCCCGACCTGGGCACCGCCATTGCCTGTGCCGGCATCACCGCCGCCATCCTGTTCGTCGCCGGCATGGAGCTGCGCTATTTCGGATACGCTTTCCTCGCCTCGCTCCTGCCGCTCTACTTTCTGCTGTTTCGCGTGAGCTGGCGCCGTGACCGCATCCTTGCTTTTATTAATCCCTATGCCGATCCGCGCGGCTCCGGCTTTCACATCATTCAGTCCCTGATCGCCGTTGCCACCGGCGGCGTCACCGGCGTCGGCCTGATGGAAGGCAAGCAAAAGCTCTTCTATCTCCCCGAGCCGCACACCGACTTCATCTTCGCCGTGACTGCCGAAGAACTCGGCCTGGTCGGCGCGCTCTTTATCGTCATCTTGTTTGCGATTTTCCTCTGGCGCGGCGTGCGTACCGCACTCCGCACCAACGACCTCTTTGCCCGGTATCTCGCCGTCGGCATCACCAGCATGGTGATCCTGCAAGCCTTCATCAACATCAGCGTCGTGCTCGGCCTGATGCCCACCAAGGGCATCCCGCTCCCCTTCGTTAGCTACGGCGGGTCGTCGCTCTTCGTTACCCTCGCCTGCGTCGGCGTGCTCCTCAACATCAGCAAGCAAGCCGAATAAGTGTGGCGCGGGCACTCCTGCCCGCGAATGCCGGACCCCGCCACACTCCTGTCTTCCTGAGCGAAGTGAGGCGAAAGCCGAACGAGTCGAAGGACCCCTCTCACTTGACGCCACCGGAAACCTCAGAAGGAACTTCGACCACAAGCCTGATTCTCCACGGCGGCCCTGACCTAACCGCCTCCGCCCCACCGCAGTGAATACTCGGCCGCCTTCCCACCATTTACTATTCCCCCATGCGTGCCATCCTGGCAGGCGGCGGCACCGGCGGACACGTGATCCCCGCCCTCGCCATCGCTCCACAATTGAAGAAAGACTACGGCGCCGAAATCGTCTTCATCGGCACGCCCCGCGGCATGGAAAACCGCCTGGTTCCGCAAGCTGGATACGAACTCCGCCTCGTCCAGATCGGCGCCCTCAACCGCGTCAGCCTCGCCACCCGCGTGAAGACGCTCCTGGATCTCCCGCGCGCCGTCTGGCAAGCCTCGCGTATGCTCGTCGACTTTCGCGCCGAGGTCGTCATCGGGGTCGGCGGATACGCCTCCGGCCCCGCGATGATCGCCGCCATTCTCCGTCGCATCCCAACGCTTGCCTTCGAGCCCAACGTCGTCCCCGGCTTCGCGAATCGGGTCGTCGCCCGCTGGGTCTCCGCCGCCGCCGTGCAATTCGCCGACACTGGACGCTTCTTCCGCAACTACAAAGTCACTGGCGTCCCCGTCCGCCCGGCCTTTTTCCAGATCGCCGGTCAGCGCTCCGGCGATCCCCGCCCCACCCTGCTCGTCTTTGGCGGAAGCCAGGGCGCGCACGCCATTAACCAAGCCGTCCTCAACGCGCTCCCCATGCTCCGTGAGCGCATCCCCGATCTACGCATCATCCATCAGACCGGTGAGCGCGACTTCCCGAGCGCCGAAGCCGCCTACCGCGCCGCCGCCCTCGACGCCGAAGTCTCGCCCTTCATTCAAGACATGCCGGCGTGCTTCTCGCGCGCCGACCTCGTCCTCTGTCGCTCTGGCGCGAGCACGGTCGGGGAGATCGCCGCCGCCGGCAAGCCCGCGATCTTCGTCCCGTTCCCGCGCGCCGCCGACGACCACCAGAAAGTCAACGCCCAGGCCCTCGAACGTGCCGGCGCCGCCCTTCTCCTCGAAGAGTCGACCTTGACCAGCGAACGCCTCACCGTCGCCATCGCCTCCTTATTCAAGGATCCCGGCCGCCTCTCTCGAATGGGCCAATCCGCCCGCGAGCTTGCCCACCCTACCGCCGCTCAGGACATCGCCCGCATGGCCTTTGACCTCACGCAAACAAAGAGCTAATCGCCACGGATCAGGGCACGCGTGCCGCAAAGCCCGCAAAATCGATGCGCCTTCCGGCGCCGCCCGCCCCAACCTGCCTAGATCACCAAAGTTCTACATCGCGCGGCCTTGGCCCACCGCGACTGTCCCAACTTGCCCGCCCTCGCTAGACTCATCCACGCTCGGTTGTAGGGTAGCGATTGAGGAGCGCCGCTTCATGAACCTGCAATGGATCGCCCAGCACAGCATCTCGTTCACGCTGATCGTGGCCTACATCCCGCTGATCGCCACCGTCGTTACCACCATCCTCAGCCTGGTACTGGCCCGAGCCACACTCCGCTATGCCGAGTCGGCCGACAAGAGCCTTGCTCTCGCCCGTGAAGAGTTCGACCGCGAGTGGTCGCCCGAACTCCACATCAAAATCGAGCAGCTCTCCGGCCGCAATGCCAGGCTGGTGGTCACCAACCTCGCCAAAATTTCCGTCCTCCTCCAGATGGTCCAGCTCCGCAAGATCTCTATGGCGGTGCCCGCGCTTCGCTACTTCCTCAACGAGCCTCTGGTCGGAGGCACCACCTGGACCGACGAACTCGGCAAGCGTATCTTCGCCTGCACCGGCGACGACTACGATGGCACCATCGCCGCGTCGGTCACCTTCTACTGCTCCGGCCGGCTGTTTCGCACCGACTGGTTCCGCTTTCACGTCTCGATCCGCCGCGGTGAAATCCTCAGCATCAACCCCGTCAACATCGCCGCCCGCCGCGTCCGCGTCCTCGTCAACCGCGCCAATGCCCAGAAAATCCATCACGACCTCGTGCGAGACGTCGCCGCCCCCGTCCCCGAAGACGATCATCAACCAACCACGTAGTTCGCTGACGCCCAGAATCCGTGCTGATCCGTCCTGATCCGTGCTCCTACGTGACCAAACTCCCGACCGTGAAACCCCGAAACCTTGAAACCCCGAAACCTTGAAACCCCGAAACCTTGAAGCCCCGAAACCTTGAAACCCTGGAAACCTTGAAACTCTGAAACCTTGAAACTCTGAAACCTTGAAACCTTGCCTCTCCCACCCCCATCCATTTCCCACCCCCACCCGTTTTCATTTATCCTCAGAATCCGTGCTCATCCGCGCAAATCCGGGGCTAAGCTCTTCACCTTGAAACCTTGAAACCTTGAAACCTTGAAACCCATTCTCCCCCATGTTCGCCAAGCTCCAACGCGTCCACTTCGTCGGCATCGGCGGCATCGGCATGAGCGGCATCGCGGAGGTCCTGCTCAACCTCGGCTATAAAATCTCCGGCTCCGATCTCAGATCCACTCCAGTCACCCAGCGTCTTGCCCGCCTCGGCGCCCAGACCTTCGAAGGCCATGTCGCCGAAAACATCCACGGCGCTGACGTAATCGTGACCAGTTCCGCGGTCACGGCGGACAACGCCGAAGTTGTCGAGGCCCGCCGCCTCCACATCCCGGTCATCCAGCGCGCCGAGATGCTCGCCGAACTCATGCGCCTGAAGTACGGCATCGCCATCGCGGGCATGCACGGCAAAACCACCACCACCTCGATGGTCGCCGCCGTCCTCGCCGCCGGAGGTCTCGATCCCACCGTCGTCGTGGGCGGGCGCGTCGACGCCTTGGGCTCCAACGCCCGTCTGGGCAAGTCGCAGTACCTGGTGGCCGAGGCCGACGAGAGCGACCGCTCCTTCCTTAAGCTCTCGCCCATCCTCTCCGTGGTCACCAACATCGACCGCGAACACATGGACTGCTACCGCAACATGCGCGACGTGAAGCAGACCTTCCTCGATTTCATGGACCGCGTCCCCTTCTACGGCATGGTCGTCGCCTGCTCCGACGATCGCATCCTCCGCCACCTGCTCCCGCTCGTCCGCCGCCGTGTCATTACCTACGGCACGCGCCGCGACTCCGACTTCCTCATCCAGATCACCAAGCCGGCAAAGGCCCGAAAATCCTCGCCCGCTGCGCCTCCAGTGTTGTCGCCCAGCCACCGACCGTTGACCCGTTTCCAGGTCCGCTACCGCGACCGTGATCTCGGCGAGTTTTCTCTCCATGTCCCCGGCTTGCACAATGTCCTCAATGCCACCGCCGCCATCGCGGTTGGCATCGGCCTCGACGTCCCGGTGGACCAGATCCGCCAGGCCCTCGACAGCTTTCAGGGCGTCGATCGTCGCTTCCAACTGCGCGGCGAAGTCCATGGCGTCAGTGTCATCGACGACTATGGGCATCACCCCACCGAAATCAAGGCCACGTTGGCCGCCGCCCGCAAATGCGGCTTCCGGCGCATCCACGTCATCTTCCAGCCGCACCGCTTCACCCGAACCCAGTCCCTGCTTGCGGATTTCACCAACGCCTTCGGCGATGCCGACACCCTCTGTGTCCTCGACATCTACGCTGCCAGCGAAAAGCCCATCGAAGGCGTAACCGGAGAATCGCTCGCGGGGAGGATTGCCGAAACGCGGGTGCGATCCATCCCAGTCCGAAACCTCCCCACGCCCGAGGCCTCGCCCGGCCCGCCCGATAACCGCGAGGACACCGTTCGCTACGCCCGCAGCTTCGCCGAAGCCGTCGAGATCGTTTCTGCTCTCGCCCAACCCGGCGACATGATCCTCACCCTCGGTGCCGGTAGCGTCTCCCAACTCGGCCCCCAGATCCTCGAACGGCTCAGCACGGCGCAGTCCGTCGCCACCCCATAGCAACGAACCCTATCCTTAAAAGTAATGTGTGGCGCGGACACTCCTGTCCGCGCTCCGCGGGTCAACTCATTTGGAGTGGAGGCGTTGCGCCTGCTCACGGCACAGCAGGTGAGCCTAAAATGATTACTCCATCCGAACGCCACTGGAACGCTACAAGAAGTATCGGCCCAGCATTCAGCACATCTCGCCCGACCGAATCCTGTAGGCCACACTTCCCCTGAAACAAAGTTCCATGCAGCTTCGTATCAAACCTCGATAACAATTCTGTTGGGTCCCCGTCTAAGCTGCATCCGGCAGTTAAGGAGCACGGCGATGGCAATCGATAAAGCAACCTACTGGCTGGCTGTTGGCGTCCTGGCCCTGGGTTTGAATTCCACCTTCCAGAACCAGGAAGTCCAATGGGCTCAAAATGTTGCCGGCCAGACTCGCCTCACTGCCGAAGGCCTCGCCCAACGTGGCTTGGGGTACTTGGTCATGGCCGAGGTCATGTTTGGCGCCAATCCCGCCGAATCGCCCCGGCTGCAAGCCGCCCTCGCCCGTCTGCAGGTTAAGACGGCAGAGGCCCAAGCCGCCCTGGCTAGCCGGGAAGCCTCCCGTGAGCTGCGCGAGGCTCAGCGAGTCAATCGCGAATTTAACCGTCGGCAACTTGCATATGTCGCCGAAGACCTCAATGCTTGCCCCCATAGGGGAATGGTTCATGTTCCCACCGTGCACATTCCCAAGGTTGACGTTCACGTTCCGGGAGTCCACGTCCCCAATATTGACGTTCGAGTGCCCGAAGTCCGCGTCCCCGATGTCAGCGTTGACGTCGAACCCGTGCTTCACCAGGTACAGAATCTGTCGTACCTGAAATCCATGCAGCACTACCGCACCTTCGAGTCGCTCAAGAACCTGCCCACCTCCTCCGACTTCGATTTCTCCGACATGCCCAGCATGACCATCCCTCGCGCCCGCGTTCACGTCGAGATCCATCACGACTCGGGCGACACCGGCCCCATCTAGTCCGCAATCAACATTCCTGAATCCATTCACCCCGAATTCCTTCGTGTACCTTTGTGTTCTTCGTGGTTCACCGTGTTTCTCGGTACTCGGTACTCGGTACTCGGTACTAAGTACTAGCCGTCTGTGCAAAAGAACCAACTTTTCCTCTACCTCCCTCTCACAAAAGCCGTTATAGTAATCAACGCTCAGCGATTCACCACGACAACTCTGACCGGATGGCGCGGAAAAGCAGTCCCACCATCGAGCAGGAAGAGTTGTACTCGTCTGTCGACGATGTCGCGGTCGATCCCCGCGACCGCGAGACGCTGGACGATGCTCGCCTCGTTGACCTCGACGTAGAACAGGAATCTCCCTTCCTGCGCGGCCAAAAGCGCGTTTCCGCGCGCCGCGGTCCGCTGCCGAAGAAAGCTCTCTCGCATCTCAAGTTCGCGGTCATTGCCGGGGCCATCCTTTGCGTCGTTGGCATCGCCTCGGCCGCCGCCTATCACTACGGCGAGCGCTCCTGGCGCTTCCGTATCGAATCCAGCGACGACATCGAGATCGCCGGCACGCACAACGTCACTCACGCCCAGATTCTGGAAGTTCTCGGCGGTGATATCGGCCGCAACGTCTTTTTCATCCCGCTCGCCGAGCGCAAGGCCCAGCTCGAAAAAATTCCCTGGGTCGAGTCTGCCAGCGTTATGCGCTTCGTTCCCAATCGCCTCAAGGTTGAGATCCATGAGCGCACGCCCATCGCCTTCGCCCGCCTCGGCTCCCGCATTTCGCTCATCGATGCCACGGGCACGCTCATGGAACTCCCCGGCGGCAAGCACAAATATTCGTTCCCGGTCATCGTCGGCATGAATCCTGGCGAGCCGCTTTCCATTCGCGCCGCACGCATGAAGACCTACAACGAGCTGGTGCGCCAGCTCGACTCCGAGGGCGGCCACTACTCCCAGGATCTCAGCGAGGTCGACGTCTCCGATCCCGACGACGTCAAGGTCCTCGCCAATGACCCCAACGGCGCGGTCCTCGTACACCTCGGCTCCGACAATTTCCTCGCCCGCTATCGCACCTACGTCACGCATGTGCAGGCTTGGCGCCAGCAATTCGAAAAGCTCGACTCCGTCGACCTGCGCTACGACAACCAGATCATCGTCAACCCCGACAACCCGGGCACGCACACCCCGCAACTCACGCCTGCCGCCGCCCGCGCCGCCATCGCTGCTGGAGTCAAGCCGGCCGCGTTGCTCCACGTCATCAGCACCAGGGCCCTGGTGCCGCCCGCAAAACTCGCGGCTCAGAAGCCCTCGGCAGGGAAGAGCGCTCCGAAGCCCGCCTCCTACACGGTCCCGAAATCTGCGGCGAAGCATCCCAAGCCTGCCCACCCGAAGCCAGTCGCCCGGAGTGCCGCCAAAAATCCAGCCGCCGCGCCAAAGACGACCAGCGCGAGGCCCGCGGCTACTCACGCCGTGACAGCACACGCGGCCAAGCCCGCCCCGAAGCCTGAACACCGGGACGCCGCATCACCGCATCTCCCAGCCGCAACCGCCGGTGCCGCAGGCAAGAAGCCCAGCCCGGCTATTGCCAAAATTCAGGACCAGAAACCCGTGACTTCGCCGGCCTCTGGCCAACAGGATCATCCATAGGCATGCCGAACCCGCAAGCACATCTATTGACGGCCATCGATGTAGGCAGCGCTAAAACTTGCGCCCTCGTCGCCGAGGTCACCGACAACGGTCTTCGCTACCGCGGCCACGGTCTCGCCGAGTCTCGCGGCTCGCGCAAGGGCGTCATCGTCGACCTCGACAAGGCCGTGGCCTCCATTCAGAAGGCCGTCGAGGCCGCCGAAGACACGGCGGGCGCCCCCATCGAAAACGCGCTCATCGGTGTCGCCGGCTCCCACGTTCGCGGACTGAACACCCATGGCGGCATCACCTTTGGCACCCGCCCCCGCGAAATCGCTCGCGACGAGGTGCGCCAAGCCGTCGACAAGGCCCGCGCCATCCCCTTGCCCAACGACCGCGAGATTCTCCACCTGCTTCCCCAGGAATTCATCCTCGATGGCCAGCCTGGCGTCTACGACCCTCTCGGCATGATGGCGGTCAAGCTCGAGGTCCGCGTGCACATGATCACTTCGGCCTCGAGCGCCACCCAGAACGTCATCACCGCCGTGAACCGCGCCGGCGTGCATGTTGACGATACCGTCTTCGAGCCCCTCGCCTGCGCCGATTCCGTCCTCCGCTCCGATGAGCGCGACCTCGGCGTGTGTCTCGCCGACATCGGCGCCGGCTCCACCGAAGTCGCCGTGTTCCACCAGGGTGCCGTAGCTTTCACCGGCGTGATTCCTCTCGGCGGCGATCACTTCACCAGCGACCTCTCCGTCGGCCTCTGTACTCCGGTCGGCGAAGCGGAAAAGCTCAAGAAGGTTTATGGCAACGCCATCGTCACCCTCGTGCCCGAAGGCAACGAAGTCGAGGTTCCATCCGTCGGCGATCGGCCTTCGCGCCTGCTGCCGCAGCGTCTGCTGGCGGAAATTCTCGAGCCCCGCGCCCGCGAGCTTTTCGAGATGCTCCGCGACACGCTCCGCCAGAGCGGCACTTTCGATATCTGCCTTGCCGGAATTGTGCTCAGCGGCGGAGGCTCGCGTCTCCCCGGCCTGCTCGACATCGCCGATTCTGTGCTCCGCAAACCCATTCGCCTTTCCTGGCCCGTTCCGTTGGCCAAAATGCCCGCCGAACTCGCCGAACCTGAATTCGCGACCACGCTCGGCATGGTCTATTACGGCCACCGCGCCCGGGTCGCTCGCGGCATCCAGGACGCCCGCTGGAGCAGCCGCCTGAAATCCTTCTTCGCCAAGAAAGGGGCATGAGGGCAGCTGCTAGCCCCTAGCTATTAGCAGGAAGGCAGGGGCACAAACCGCAACGCCGGGTCCCGGAAGGACCGGCACTACGGACTGACAGCTGAGAGCTGAGAGCTCACAGCTGACAGCCAAAAGCGCAAAACTAGTAGCTAGAAGCTAGCCTCCAGGAGCTAACCATGACCGACGACACCGCCATCCGCATCAGCTTCAACGAAGAACCCCGCAACGACGCCAAGATCAAGGTCATCGGCGTCGGTGGCGGCGGCGGCAACGCCGTCAACCGCATGATCGAAGCCGGCATGGAGGGCATCGAGTTCGTGGTCGCCAACACCGACCTCCAGGCCCTGCGCATGTCGCGCGCCCCGGTGAAGATCCAACTCGGCGTGAAGCTGACCAACGGCCTCGGCGCCGGCGCCAATCCCGAAGTTGGCCGCAAGGCCGCGCTCGAAGATTCCGACAAGATCATTGAAGCCCTCGAAGGCGCCGACATGGTCTTCGTCACTACCGGCCTCGGCGGCGGCACCGGTACCGGCGCCGCTCCCATCATCGCTTCGCTCTCCAGCGAAATGGGCGCGCTCACCGTGGCCGTGGTCACTAAGCCTTTCGCCTTCGAGGGCAAGCGCCGCATGACGCAAGCCGAGCGCGGCATCGCCGAACTCATGGAATCGGTCGACACCACCATCGTCATCCCCAACGAAAAGCTGCTCGCCGTTGCCGAGAATGCCGGCTTCTTCGAGTCCTTCCGCGTCGCCGACGACATCCTCCGCCAGGGCGTGCAAGGCATCTCCGACATCATCACCATCCCCGGCATCATCAACCGCGACTTCGCCGACGTGAAGGCCATCATGGCCGCCATGGGATATGCCGTGATGGGTACCGCCACCGCCCACGGCGAAAAACGCACGGTCGAAGCCGCCCAGCGCGCCATCGCCTCCCCTCTGCTCGAGGCCGGCGCCATCGACGGTGCGCGCGGCATCCTGATCAACATCACTGGCTCCAGTTCCCTGAAACTCGCCGAGGTTCAGCAGGCCTGCACTATCATCCAGGGCGCCGCTCACGAAGATGCCAACATCATTTTCGGCGCGGTACTCGACGAAAAGATGAAAGACCAGGTGAAGATCACCGTCATCGCCACCGGCTTCCGCGAAATCCCACCGCGCCGCCGCGCGCAGGAGGCTCACACCTCTTTCGCCGCCGCGCACAACGACCGCATGGAGCGTTATCCCGAACTCGAAACCGAGTCCGCGCACGGCCCGCGCTTCGAGCCCGACGATCCTGCTCCTGACATGATCATGTCGAATCACTTCGAGCCTGAACCGGACCCGGCGCCCGCTCCGGTTGCGATGCCGCAGAGCGCAGCCGTCGAAGTCGTCCCCTTCGACTCCAACCCAGCTCCCATCGTCGCCACCTTCGAGCAAAACCCCACCTTCGAAGCCAACGACCTTGATGTCCCTGCTTTCCTGCGCAAGGGTCGCGGCGACATCATGTAACCCTTCCGACTGGTAGAGACGGGGCTCGCCCCGTCTCTTGCTCTTGCCGACACGCAGCAACGAAGATGCGTCCGTCCAAGCCCGTCCCCGCGCCCCCCTCTCAACTGCGCTTCTTATCCCCGACGTGCACATTCTCTGCAAACCTTTGCACATCTCCAAGGAGTTACCTTATGAGTAACTCGTCCCCAGTTACGAATGGCTTTGGACCACCGCAATTTCGCTTCTAAATGCATCATTAAAAGCACCTTACGATTCGTATCTGCGATTTCATCGTTCGATAATTTTTCGTTGCCCTTCAACCTTAAGTCCCTTACTATCGAGACGTTGTAGGTCTTTCGCTAGAGGCACCGCACCACTGGCAACAGGCTTGCATCGAATGACAGGGAAGTCCGGGGAAAAGGTCGGGAATGTCAGCCAAGGGTCGCGGATTCGTTCTCTCCAGCGTCGCATCCATCGCAATCATCCTCATTTTCACGTTTACCGGCTGGGCTGCTTCCGTCAGTACCCGCACGTTAACTCGCTCTAGGTCGCAGAAAGTGAGTGAAAGCCAGCGCGCTCGTCGCCATATGCACCGGCTCGCGCGTACCCGCGCCACCACTTCGACCACCCGAGTCCATCGTCGCCATCGTTATTACGAGCGCTTCACGGCCAGCTCCTTTGCCACCGACGATCTCACCGCGGGCGATGTCACCGGCGGCGAAGACCCCGTGGTGCGCCAGGCCGCGATTGAGGCGCTGGGCAACATGAACGGCACCATCGTGGCCATCGAGCCCACCAGCGGCCGCATCCTCGCCATGGTGAATCAGAAGCTGGCTCTTTCAAGCGGTGCTCAGCCCTGTTCCACGATCAAGCTGTCGGTCGCTCTCGCCGCCCTCAGTGAAGGCATCATCGATAAAGAGACCCCGGTCGCGCTTACCCGCAGCTATCACATGAATCTCACCACCGCCCTGGCCCACTCCAACAACGCCTACTTTGAGGCGGTGGGTCGGCGGCTCGGCTTCGAGCGCGTCAGCTACTACGCCCACCTGTACGGCTTGGGCGAACTCGCCGGCTACGACATTCCTGGCGAACAGCTGGGCAGTTATCCCGATGCGGAAATTCCCGCCAAGCTCGGCGGAGTCGGAAAGATGTGCTCGTTCGGCGAAGGCGTTTCCATGACCCCGCTGCAACTCGGCGCGCTGGTCTCCGCCATTGCCAATGGTGGCACGCTCTATTACCTGCAGCATCCGACCAGTCCGGACCAGGTCGCCGACTTCCAGCCGCGCGTGAAGCGCCACCTCGATATCGCAGGCCTCATCCCTGAAATTTCCGACGGCATGGCGGGAGCCGTGAATTACGGCACCGCCCGCAGCGTTCGCCTCAACTTCGATGAAGAGCAGATCCTCGGCAAGACCGGCACCTGCTCGCACCAGGGCACTCGCTTCGGCTGGTTCGCTTCCTACGCCAACACCAATTACGGCCGCATTGTCACCGTGATCTTCCTCGAGGGAGGCCGCCCTACCTTCGGGCCCAAGGCTGCCGAACTTGCCGGCCGCATGTATCGCGACCTTTACGATCACAGCTTCTTCGCCGAGCGCCCCGCCGCCCCTCCGGCGAACACCGCCGTCATCGAGAACACTTCAACCCCGCAAGAGTAACGATCGCACCCATGTCAGATGGAGCGACGGGCGTCCTCGCCCGTCCACCACAAGCCTCATGCCCAAGATCCTTCGTGTCTCTTCGCGTCTCGTCGCGTCCTTCGTGGTGAATTTGCCTTTCCACTCGGTACTCGGTACTGGTCTCTTCGACGCATCTCCCTCACCGATGCAGCGATGGCCGTCCTCGCCCGTCCACCACAAGCCTCTATGCCTAAAATCCTTCGTGTCCTTTGCGATGAATTCTTCGCGTCCTTCGCGATCACCCTCGCGTTCTTTGCGGTTTAAGGTTTTGCTTTTTTTGGTACCCGTTACCCCGGAGCTCGCCCTCAGTGACCAGCCCCAATTGCTCCTTTTTTCCGCTTCGCTTTCCGCAGCAACAACACAATCGGAATACACCCGAAGCACAGCAGCGCAATGTAGCGGAAGTCGTCCACATACGCCCACAACCGCGCCTGCTGCGTTAACTGCGCCTGCAGCAACCCATACGACTGCTGCACCGCCGTCTCCATCGACGCACCCTGGGCCACCAGGAAATGCCGCAGGCCTTCCAGCTGCGCCTGCAAGGTTGGATTTCCCGGCGTCAGCGAGTGCACCAGTTCGTTGCGATGCAGTTGTTCATGCCGCGCGATCAGCGTGCTCACCACCGAAATCCCGATGCTCCCCCCAATATTCCGCATCAGGTTATACAGCCCGCTCGCGTTTCCGATCTCTTCGTTCGGAATTCCGTCCATGGTCACCGTCGAGAGCGGCACAAAAATGGCCCCGCTCCCGAACCCGCTGATCACGATCGCCCAGATGAACGACCACTGCGAAATCTGCAGATCGACGTGTCCAAACCACAGGCTGCTGATCCCGAACAGCACGAATCCCATGCCAATCAGCCACCGGTTATCGATCTTCGCCGTCAGCACGCCGATAATCGGCATGGCCACAATCGCGCCAATGCCCCGAGGACTCACCGCCCAGCCCGCCGCGAACGCGTTATACCCGAGCAACTCCTGGTACAGCAGCGGCAGCAACGTGATCAACCCGTAAATGGCGGCGCCAAATAGCCCGATCAAAATGCATCCCAATGTGAAATTGCGGTACCTGAAGACGCGCAAGTTCACCAGGGGATGCTTGTGCCGGAACTGCCGGACCAGGAACAGCACGAATCCGATCACCAGGATCACCGCTGCGTACCGGATCCACGCCGCTCCAAACCAGTCGTCCTCCTGTCCCTTGTCGAGAATGATCTGCAGGCAGCCCAGCCAAACCGCCAGCAGTCCCAGCCCGATCCCATCAATCTTTCCCGGCTTCGCATTCTTGATGTACGGCGGGTCTTCCACCTGGCGCGAAATCATGAACACCGCAAAAATCCCGATCGGAACGTTGATGTAGAACGCCCAGCGCCAGGAATACGTGTCCGTAAGCCAGCCCCCGAGCGTGGGTCCCAGCACCGGCGCCACCACCACGCCCAGTGCAAACACCGCCATCGCAATTCCGCGTTTTTCCGGCGGAAAGCTCTCGAGCAGAATGGCCTGCGACAGCGGTTGCAGCGCCCCGCCCCCCGCGCCCTGCACCGCGCGCGCGATCAGGATCATCGCCAGGCTTGTCGCCGCTCCGCACATGAACGACGAGATCGTAAAAATGATGATGCAGGTGATCAGGAATCGCTTGCGCCCAAAGCGCAGCGAAAACCACGAACTCGTCGGCAGAATCACGGCGTTCGCCACCAGGTAGCTGGTCAGCACCCAGGTGGCTTCATCGTTCGTGGCCGACAGGCTCCCGGCAATGTACGGCAGCGCGACCGACGCGATCGAGGTGTCGAGCACCTCCATAAAGGTCGCCAGCATCACCGAGACTGCAATCAACCACGGATTCTCCGCGTGCGGCACGTGCTCTGCCATTGAGTGTCCTTGTGAGCCCAGGGATACGGTGAGAAATCAGCGGATCACGACCCTAGGTAAGATGACTTGAGAACCAGACCGGATCTGTGAATTTTGCGCACACGGCACGTTTGATCGCCATCGAGCACGTCATGCCTCCCTCATGCGAACATATTTCTTTCGCCTGAAACCAAGCGCACCGCATCTGATGAACTTCGAGGCCGCATGAAACTGATCGCTGCATTCCTTCTTTCGCTCGTCGTCGCCGCATCCGCACTCGCCGCTGAGACCCCCTATCCGGCCCTGCTGGTCCTCAATAAGGGCGGCTCGCTCGCCATCGTCAATCCCGCCACCAACAAGGTCGTCGCCCGTGTTCGTACCGGCCCGGTCCCCCATGAAGTCACTGTCTCCGACGATGGCCGCCTTGCCTTCACCAGCAACTACGGCGCGTTTGAGCCTGAAAAAGAAGGTCGCACCATCTCTATGATTGGCCTGGCCAGCCAGAAGGAACTTCGCCGCCTCGACCTCGGTCCCCTGCGCCGTCCGCATGGTCTCGCCTTCGCCAACGGCGAGCTCTATTTCACTGCCGAGTTGAACAAGCTCATCGCCCGTTACGACCCCAAAGCCGACAAGCTCGACTGGTACCTCGGCACCGGCCAGAACCGCACCCACATGATCGAAGTCAGCAAAGACCACAATAAGATCTATACCTCCAACGTCGATTCCGGCACCATCAGCATTATCGAAAGGAGCTCCGGCCCCGAGCGCTGGATCCAGACGGTCGTTCCGGCCGGCAAAGGCCCCGAAGGCTTTGATATTTCTCCCGACGGCCAACAGCTCTGGGCCGCCGGCTCCGGCGACGGCCAGGTTCACATCATCGACCTCGCCTCGCATAAAGAAACCGACTCCATCGATATCCACACCAAGCGCTCCAACCGCCTGCGCTTCACCCCCGACGGCAAACTCGTCCTCGTCTCCGATCTTCCCACCGGCGACGTAATCGTCCTCGACGCCGCCTCCCACGCCGAACGCAAGCGCATCCACGTCGGCTCCAGCGCCGCCGGAATTCTCATCCCACCCGATGGCCAGCGCGCCTATATCGCCTGCACCGCCGACAACAACGTCGCCATCCTTAACCTGCAAACCTTCGAGATCGAAGGCCGCATTCAGACCGGCAAGCAACCCGACGGCATGGCCTGGGTCCCCAAGCGCCAATAAGCGTCAACGCTTCTGCCCATCTTTGTCCCGAAGACCCTGTCTAACGTGCTGATTGCGAAGTCTGTTCGCTCGCGGCTCATGGCTCGACGCTCGCAGCTCGCACCACTCGATACCTCCTCATCCATTACCCCCGTAACGCCACGCTAGGCATCCTTCCGACGTACCATGAAAGCGTCCACTCACAGAGCCTGCACGACCATGGAACCTCGCGCCACCCGCATTGGCCGTTACCAGATCCTTGAGCCACTGGGACGCGGAGCCATGGGCATCGTCTACAAGGCCCAGGACCCTTCCATCCAGCGCCTGGTCGCCATCAAGACCATCTCGCAGCTCGCCACCGACCCCGATTCCACGCAGCAATTTCGCACCCGCCTCGCCATTGAGGCGCAGGCTGCCGGCCGTCTCTCCCATCCCCACATCGTCACTATTTACGACGTCGGTGAGACCGAGGACGATCGCACTCCTTATGTAGTCATGGAATATCTGGCGGGTCCTTCGCTGCAGAAAAAACTTTCAGCCTCGGGCGGAAAGCTCCTCTGGCAGGAAGCTCTGCAACTCACCTGCGGTCTCGCCCGCGCCCTGCACTATGCCCACGCCCAAGGCATCGTTCATCGCGACATCAAGCCATCCAACATCCTCTTCACCGAAGACGGCATCCCCAAGATCGCCGACTTCGGCATCGCCCGCCTCAACCTTTCCGAGGCCACGCTGCCCGGCCATGTTCTGGGCACGCCGGCTTACATGTCGCCCGAGCAACTCAATGGCGAGCCCATTGATGGCCGCTCCGATCTCTTTTCTCTTGGCGTGATGCTCTACGCCATGCTTACCGGCCACCGCCCTTTCCAGGGCAACAGCGCCATGACCGTTTCCTACAAGGTGGTTCATGGCGACCCGGTCCCGGTCAGCGCCCTCGATTGCGCGCTGCCTCCCAACATCGACTACGTTCTTACCCGCCTTCTCGCCAAGCATCCCTCCGATCGTTACTCGGACGGCGAAGAACTGGCGCTTGATCTCGACGACCTGCTCGCCGCGCAACCGCCGCGGAGCCGCAGCGGCATCTTTCTCGCGCCGAATCCTACGCAATCTTCCTCGAGTCTCCGCGCGGCTCGTACCAGCGTGACCTCTGCCGTGCGCCACTCGACCGCTCCCGTGCTCACTTCGGCTCGTGCACGCCGGCATTCGTTCTGGACTCAAAACCGCGCCATGATCGCGATCGCCGGCACGTTTTGCATACTTTTCTCCGGCGTCCTTCTCCTGCGCCATCGCTTTGTATCGCAACCTTCGGCGTCAGTCGCCCCGGTGAGTGCGCCGCTTGACAACCCCATCGCAACTGCGCCCCCCGCTCCCGCCGCCGCCCCCGTCATCTTGAACTCTTCTGCAACCTCCAGTTCGCCCGTATCCCCAACTCCATCCCCGGCTCCGGCTCCGCGCCGCCCCTCCGCCGCCCGCTCCGCAATTCCTTCCGCCCTCACCCTCGAGATTCACCACCACTTCGCGGATGGGAAGTTATCGCTCTGGGTTGATGACCACCTCGCCTTCTCCACTCCGCTCCGCGGCGAAAACCGCAAGCATCTGCTCGTCTTCAACAGCGTCAAAGGATTCGAATCCGCCGTCCTTCCGGTCCCTGACGGAATGCACCGCCTCCGCATCCGCGTCACCGCCGATACCTACGATCAATCCACTTCACTCACTTCCACATTCTCCTCGCACCGCGAGCAAGTTCTTCGCATCACCTGCGCCACCGCCCCTCCCAAACTGCACGCCGCCTTCAACTAGACCAGGCGTCGGCATTTTGCGAACAGCGACCGCGAATTCGCATTCGCCCCAATCTCCAATTTCAATCCAACCTCCCGTTTCCGAACCTCAGCCAGTCCACCCCCCTGGCACTAACTATGCTCGACCGAAACCCGCGACGCTTCGCTGCCCAACCCGGGCCATCTCCGACTCCCCCCGTTACCCCCTGTCTTTTCGTAACATTTCGCATTTCCGCTAGATCCATATATGATCCAGATATTCCCCTTGGGGTCATGTGTGATTCGGAGTCCGTTTCTTGCTCTCGCCCTGATCGGCACGCTCGTGTTTTCGCTCGTGTACCGGGCCGAGCTTCAGCCCGATACCGTCTCCGCCTTTAATCACTACATCGCGCTCACCGAAGACCGCATCGCCACCGATCTTCGCCACGATCGCTACTTTGTCGTAGATCGTCTTCCCGACGCCGAGCGTCGCCGTGCCTATGACGCCTTGGGTCGAGGCGAAGTCCACATCGAGCAGCTCCACGAAACCGATGACGGCCGTCCCCTGCCCATGCCTGGCGGAATGATCCATCATTGGGTGGGCCTCGTCTTCATTCCGGGCGTCACCTTGAACGACGCCCTTTCGCTCCTCCAGGACGCCAACCAATACCAGGAAATCTACAAGCCCGCCGTGCGCCATTCCCGCCTCGTCACTTCCCGCGATGGATTTATGCAGGTCTCCGAGCAGTTCTATCGCAAGACGATCGTTACCATCGCCGAAAACGCCGACTTCGACGCCCACTATCGTTTTCTTGGTCCCAAGCGCCTGGTCTGCCAGTCGTATTCCACCCGCATCGCCGAAGTCGACCACGTCGGCGAGCCTTCGGAAAGCGAATTTCCCGTCGGACGGGACCACGGCTTTCTTTGGCGCCTTTACGGTTACTGGCACCTCGAAGAGAGAGATGGCGGCGTTTACCTCCAGCTCGAGTTCGTCGCGCTCTCCCGCCCCGTTCCTGCCATGCTTACTCTGATCGTGCAGCCCTTCATCAAGAGCGTACCCCACGGTATCCTCGAAACCCTGCTGGCCACCACCCGCTCCGCCGTCATCGCTCACGCCAAGAATCACCCCGCCGCCGCGGTCACCCTTCAGTCCTCCCAGTGAAGCTGCCGTTCTGGGTCGCGGGGGTTGCGGAAATCCTTTTGAACCGCCGCGAATTCATTCGCGCTGTCCGGGGCACAGTTGGTTGGAGCCGAGCTCAACCGCTCAACGTTCTAGGGGCAGCAAGTAGGTCGGGCTATGCTCGAAAGCCCCGCCCAGGACCGCCTTGTCGATCTCGCGCATATCCCACGATATGACTGCCGTGGGTGTGATCTGGATGGTCAGATCATCCCATGACGCAAACACTGGCCCTACTCGCGGGTCGGCAAGAGCCTCTTTGCTCAGGTACTTCTGATGAACCCGGGTGTTCCATTTCCGCGATGTGTCTCCCCTCAACAGCTTCGCCGTGCCCGCCACAGTGACTCCGTAGGACGCCGCCGGGTCGCGCGAGTCAATCATGAGAGAAAGTTTCGGATCGGACTGTACGTTCCGAGCCTTGCGTGTACGGGTCGAAGTCGCGATATAGATACCGCCGTCCTCGTACCAGTACCACACCGCAACCATATGGATGGAGCCATCGTTCTGATTAGTGGCTAAGGAAGCAATGTAGCGGCCCGTCAAGAGCTGCTGCACCAGGGAATCGGACAGCGAAGCCATAGACGCATCTCCTTGGAACTCACAATCAAGCCCAAATCCTAAATCCCAAAGCCCAAAGCCTAAAGCCCAAAGCCTAAAGCCCAAAGCCCAAAGCCCAAAGCCTATAGCCCAAAGCCCAAAGCCCAAAGCCTATAGCCCAAAGCAAAGGCACTCTCTCTGCGCCCTTGGCGCCCCCTTTTCGCCCTTGGCGGTTAAGATCTTTCCTTTCCCAGCCGGACTCCTCCAATCGCGCCTCGCCCGCAATGTCAAGTTACGAACCGTCCGACGACGGAAGTACCTCTCCGCCCGCGCCCCGTCGTGACAAAATAGTTCCATCCCTCATGGCGAAAGAAAAGACTGTTCTCGACCGCGAACGCTCCGGCCTGCATGGCTCCGTCCACACCTGCATCGAAGAAACTCTTTTGCATGCCACGCCCTCCACGCCCGAACGCAAGTCCAACGCTTCAACTGATTACGATGAGTCGGGTCGCGAGATTCGCAACCGCCAGTGGGGAGCCGACGGATCCGAGTCTGAAATCCTGCACGAATACGATGCCTCCGGCAGGTTAACCAGGTTTCGCTGGCAATCGGCTGCTGGCCATAACGAGCAAATCTACACCTATGACAACGCCGGAAATCTGACTCACGAAACCTTCTCCACATCATTGCGTGAGCTCGCTCGCAACAAATCTCTCGAGTACTCCTACGATTCCTCGGGAAAGCTCCTCGGCATCGTGAATACCCTCACCCCTGAAGAGTGCTCACAGTACAGCTACGACGGCCAGGGCCGTATGTCCATCATCCAGACCTTCGACCCGGAGTACCTTGGTAGCCTGCGCCGCATCGCCTCTGCCGGCTCACCATTGTGGGCGGCACGGCGCGGCCACGGCGTCCCCGAAGGCGGCACCGTGACCACCCTGCATGACGAACAGCAGCGCCCCACCGAAGTCCAGGTCCGCGATGCCGGCGGTGAACTGGTCAGCCGGTCCACCTGCGTGTACGACGCCAACGGGAACGTTCTCGAGGAGAAGAGCGTCGTGGAACGCGTCGATCTCCTTTTCCCTCCCGAGATTTTTGCGCAGCTCGCCGAACAAGGCATTTCCCGCGAGCAGTTTCGTGAACAAATCAAGCAGACCACCGGCGCGCTGCTCCGCGGACAGGAGGGCGAATCTGTCTTCTATCACGCCCGCTATACTTACGACGCAAATGGCCGCCTGGCCGAGACTCACCGCCGCCTCGGCCCGTTGCACGAGCGCATCGAGATCGTTCGCTATAACCAGCAGGGCGATAAGGCCGAAGAACTCTCCACTACTCGCGGAGCCCCCGACGCCGAACTCGACGAAGCCGGTCGTCCCGTTCCGGCCACTCAGCCCGTTCCTCCGCCCGAGTATTTCGAAAGCCGCTACAGCTACCAGTACGACGCCCACCAGAACTGGATCGAACAAACCGTAGCCAGCCGCTCCAACCCCTCCGACTCCTTTCAACCCTCCACGACCCGCCGCCGCGAGCTCACCTATTACTGAGTAAGCGATTAAGTTCTTCCCATGTCGTTCTCAGTGCCCTCTTACAACCAACGGCGAACCTCAGCCCTATACTTTGCATACTGATCGTGGAAGTTGCGCTCCAGAAACCGCTCCTCCCGCGGGATCACCACCCCCACCATGATCCCGACCGCCGGAACGAGCGTTACCAGCAGCCAAAGGTTATTCAACCAGCCCGATAATCCAAGCAGGAGCAAAATGAAAGACAAATAGATCGGATTGCGACTGAACCGGTAGGGACCGGTTCGCACGATGGTCGTGCTGCGCTCGCTCCCCCGCACCGAAGTCCCGGCGGCGCGAAATTCTCGATAGGAAAGCAGGAAAAGCAGTGCCGCGCAAAGCGTAACCAGGGGTCCAAGCCACCCGAGATTTGCTGGCAGGAAATGAATCGGCCAAGCTCGGTTCAGCGCAATCCCCAGCAGAATCGCCGACAGAAAGATAATTGGCGGTCTGAGCAAGCCCGGATTGGGCCCACCTTTCCTCATTTGCCTGTTCTCGCTTTCGCGCGCACTGTCCATAGCCGTCTCCTTCCATTGCCTTCAAGAGCCCGAAAGCCTATTCTGCAAGTTCAAGTCGACTTGAGGTCAAGGGGGAGGCACACCTGGATATAACCGAAGTGGCGCGGCGCTCCAGCATTCCCGCCTCCACGCTGCGGTTCTATGAAGAGAAGGGGCTGATCGCCTCGATCGGCAGGCGAGGGCTGCGCCGCGTATTCGATCCTGGCGTGCTGGAGCGGTTGGCGCTGATCGCGATGGGACGCGCCGCCGGCTTCTCCCTCCAGGAGATCTCGCACATGTTTGCCCCGAACGGACGCCCTCGCATCGACCGGCAGATGCTTGCCGCCAAAGCCGAGGAGTTAGACAGAACCATCCGTAAACTCACCGCCATGCGCGACAGCTTGCGCCACGCCGCGAAGTGCCCCGCGCGCAGCCACATGGAATGTCCCACCTTCCGGCGCCTTCTCCGGGCCGCGGCGTCGGGAGCGATCGATGCCCGGAGAAAAAAGAGCTTCACCGTACTCTAGCTCTACGCTTGTAACCGGGATCCAATTGATCTTCTGGGTGCTCCGGCCGCCCCCCAGTGCGCCAGTTTAAGCATTCTTGACCCTTAAAGCATTCCTCGAAAACCCGCGCCCAAAGCGCCATTTCGCGGTATGATACCGTCGTCCCAGGTCCCGGCGGGTCGTCTCCTCCCGAGACGCCGTCACTCCCCCCGGCTTCTGTCGCCGGATTGATCCGACCGGAATCGGATTGTCCCAGCTCTGTGGAGGATCTATGTCTTTCCTGAAAGCTCTTTGCTTTGTTGTGCTGCTCTCCGCCTTCGCCGCCGCCCAGGTGACCGTGATTCAGGGCACCGCCAGCTACTGGGCTCCCGGCGCCTATGCCGGTCCCTTCGTCCCGATGATCACCACCCCGTCGGTCACGCTCTCGACCGTCTCGCCGTCCGCCGTCGGAGCCAGCAACGCCACCTTCGGAAACGTAGCCGGCGCTACTAACGCCACGCTTTCCGATGAGTTCGTTGCTCCCCCGCCGGTCGGCGTCTATACCGCTCCCGTCTTCTACGAAGCTCCTGCCACCCCCGCGCCCGCGATTTCCGGCCTGTCCGCCGAGGCTGCGCCCGCGCATGCCGAGGAGGTCCACGGCCACCATCATCACCATGCCGTCGATCTGGGAATCTCCTCGCCGGGCCCGAGCGTCGCTGAACTCCTCGCAGCCGGCCACGGGAAGAAAGCAAACCGCACCTACACCAATCAGGACATCGATCAGATGAACCAATCCACCGGCACCGTCAAATACGACGGCAAGACCGAGAAACTCTGATCTCTCCCCACCCGCCGCTCACCACCCAGTGCAGCGGCGGGTGTCTTTCCGAAAACCTCTGCACCCGCTCCTGCAATTTTTCCGCATCTCCCGCGTGACCTCGGCACGCCGCTCCGCGTCTTCGTCCGCGCCTCACTTCCACTTGACGCTTCTTGGCGCATGACACGGCTTCATCTCCGGCCTAGCTTGATACTGGAGGACCAAGTACGCAGATGCGTGCATGGACGAGTTAGCTGTGTCACGAGCCGTCTTGAAAAGCCCGACCATCGATTGGCTCATGGTCGCCAGTGTGCTCGTCTGCATCTTCTCCGTAGTCTTCGTGGGCACCCTCATCGTCGAGGTCGTGCGGGGAACGCTCCACTAAACCGCGCAGCCGCAGCACGGTTCCACGTACGCGCGCTTCTGCGTTCGGTCGCCCGAGGCACACACTGCACCCTCGCGCACGCACGGATCTGTGCGTGCCTCTCCCCGTTCACGTCCGTACCCGCAGGGGCTGGCCCGGTCTTACTGCACCGTCAGGACCAGGGTGCTGCTTGTTCCTCCGCTGTTGCACCCCACATCTCCGGATCCCCCGCTCGGTGTGGTGGCGCTCACCTGCACCGGCCCGGGCCCGGAGATCACTCCAGTCGTCAGCGTCACCTTCAGTTGCTGGCTACTCGGGACCGATGCGGCCAGCGTCTTGCCGTTAATGACCAATTCGGTCGACGAAACAAACTGGCTGCCGTTCACGGTAAGTACAACTCCTTGTTCCACCTGCGTGAATGTCACCTTGCTCGGCGATAGCGACCCGATCGCCGGCACCGGCCGCGCACTTCCACAGAGAGGATTTAAAGTGTTGTTACAACCGGGAAGAACCATCAACAGCAGCGCCAAGGGCAGACCTCTACTACGCGACAGCATACCTTCCTCCCTTCGCCGAGTCTGTCCGCCGGGCCTCGTTCCTTTCTGCAGCCTCCAGCCCCATCGCGCGACAGACTCATCATCTGCCCCCTTCCAACACCGGCCGGATCCGGAAGTTTCGCAGACTACCCAAATCCCCCCGCCCGTCGCTTTTTACATAATTTTTTTCGCGATCGGGGGTTCCTTCCGATTGACAGCCGATGCTCGCAGTGCAACACTTGCCCATACATCGGAACGCAAGCATTGCGTTAAACGCGGCCACCAGCTCCCATCCCAGACCACTTCGAATCGGAACGCATTTGTGAGCAGTGATTTCATTTCCGATCCCGAACCGCTCCAAAGGCTATTGGCCAGCGCCTTTGTGGTTCAGGAGAGCGGCATCGGCGCCAGGTTGCTGGCCAGCATCGCCGAAGTACAACAGCAAATCGAACTCGGCGACCTGACTCTCGACGAAGCCACTCAGCGCATCGCCCAGCGTGCGCTCTGCGTCGCCGACGCCAGCGGAACCGCCGTCGCCCTGCTCAAGGCCGATCAACTCGTCTACAACGCGGGCAGCGGTAGCGCCGCTTCCTACGTCGGCCGCAAAGTGATGGCCACCCTCACCGCATCTGCCACGCCGCAGGCCCCGGCCGAAATCCTCCGCGTGGAAGATGCTGACGCCGATGGCCGTATCCAGGCCGCCATCTGCCGCCAGTACGGAGCTAAGTCGCTCCTGATTCTTCCCGTTCACTGCGACCGCCAACTCTCCGGCGTGCTGCAGATTTTCTTCGACCAGCCCCACCACTTCACCGACCCCGAGGTTCGCGTCTACCAGCTTTTGGCGGGACTGGTCGAGGACGCGATGTTGGCGCACATCCGCTCTGAGCAGGAGATTGCTTCGCTGCCATCTCCACTTGGCGCCTTCATCGAGCCCGAGCCGCTAGGAGCCCCCCAATCCCTCGCGTCCGAGAGCGCCGAATTCCCACTGTCTCCCGACACCGCACTCATCCCCGAGCCTTCAACCATCGACGATCCCAGAGAGATTGCCGAGCCCGCCCTCGTCGCCGAGCCCATAGCAGAAAGCGCCGAGCCGGAAGAAATCGTCGACTACAAGCACCCCATCGAGCCTGAAGAAATCGTCGAGCCCGACCCAATCCTCCATCCCCTCGCTCACCAGCCTGCGTTCTTCGCTCCGCCGGGCGTACTCCCGACGCAGCACGAATCGCAAGACACCCTGCCCGCCTGGGCGCGCCCCGAGAATCTCACCATCTTCCGGCGCGCCTGCGATGCCGCCGTCGCCGCTATCGCTCTGATCGCCGTCGTCAGTTTCCTGATCTTTCAGGGCCGCAGCACCATGAGCGTTCCGCCTGCCAGTTCCGCCTCCGCGAAATCCGTTTCCGCCGATCATCCTCTGGCTGCCACGCCCGACACGCAGCGTCCGCAGCCCGCGCCGGCCGTCACCTCCGCCGAGCGCGCGTTGGCCGGCACCCATTTCGTCTCTGCATCGCCGAAGCATCCGTCTCGTTCATCGGCGAGTTACGTCGAACATCTCGGCGATGATGTAACCATTCGCTACTTTCCACCCAAGCCCACCGCCTTGCCGGCCGCTAAGACCGAGGTCCGTCGCATCTCTGACGACGTTACCGTTCGTTACTTCAATTCCCCCGCTCCCAGCGAGCCCCAAACCCGCTGAAGTTCCTCAGTCCCGCGGCGATCCATCCCAGTACTACCTATGCTCGTTGCTACTCCGTCGCCCCGCGCTGATAGCGCGATGTGTTGCTCAAGTCCGAGCCGATCTTTCTTGACAAGGTCTCCTGCCAGTGGAAAAATCTGCACCTCAACTTCCCCCACATACTTCATTGTCACGAACGGGCTTCTTTGGGCTGAGTCTTTGGGTCCCAAAAGTTGCCGCTCAGCAGTGGTTCGATGCTCCAGCCTGCCGACGGCAGAAGGAGAACGACGATGAAGGATCAGAACCCCGGCTCCTCGGGAAAAACATCATGGCTGAGCCGACGCACCCTGCTCCGCAGTACGGCAGGTACCGTGCTGGGTGCAGGTCTGTTTCATCCAAACTGGGCCTTCGCGGATAACCATCACGACAGCAAGCCCACGGATTGCGTCGGTCCCAACCCGATTCCAGGGGGCGTTATGGCGCTTGCACCCTATGGGATCTTTGTCCATCACAATCCACTCAATCCAGCCAACCCGCTAGCCAGTATCCACGACCCATCGCAAATCACCGATTTCGACGGCGTCGTGGGTTTAACCCATATTCGTGGGGGTGGCACGGGGAAAGACAGCACCGGCGCAACCATGCCGCTCGCATATCAAGCCGACATGGGTTTCAGCCAAGGCAAGTTCATCGGTACAGACGGCCGCGTGCAGCAAGGCACGCAGGTCTTTGTTTGACTCGATCTGTACACCGGTCCGGTTGGATCGGCTGCGCTCCCCACCCAAATCCACGACTACAACGTGCACGTCGATCGCCACGACGTCTTCTGGATGATCCCTGCCAAAGACAACGCTGTGCAGGTTGACTTTGACGATGCACAGGCCCGGTTAAAGGTCCGCAATCTGGACGTCTTCGACGATCACGATCTGGCCAACTCACTAACCCAGGGCCTTGGCCTCCCTGCATCCGTGGTGCCGCCAAACGGAATTCCACCGATTTTCCCAGTTCGAGCGAAGGTTTCGTTCGACATCGTGTGGGATGGCGCCATCGACACGGCACAAATCAACAACCCGTCCGAGCACTTCAAGGGAACATTTTTTGCCACCCAGACGACCATCAAATGGTCGTCGGACCAGGACGGATTTTCCTTCGAGTCGGAGCCGCCCAACCCGGTGCGAAATTTGCTCTCGGTCCTGGGACGCGAAAAAAATGGAGTGTTTTTCACCTAGGTTTATCGTCCCGACACAGCCGCGCCGCACGACGCGGTTGTGTCGGGCGCGGCTCGCCTTCGGCGATCCTAACGTCGGGCACACGCTGAATCGAACAGCCGAAGCAAGCGGCGAGCCCTGGTGCTGGACGTGAATGAGAAGCTGGTTAGCAATGAGAGGCTGGTTAGCAACCGCAATCCGACTGCCTCGTTTCTTTCCACGGCGAGAAGCCGGGAAGGGTCTTTCTGGTCGTAATTCTTGCTTATGTGAGCGCTCAGCGTGGAAATAGGCAGTTCAGTTGTGCGTTGCCGACTCGTGAAAACCGACTTGCCGATGGAATTCGATTTGCTCTTTGAAGTAGCGCCTTGCATCTTCCTCAACCTCGAAAATGCGAGACACCTCTTTCGACTTGCCTAAAACAATTGGCGGATCGATCGACTTCAAGTTCCCGGCCTTAACCCGCACCTTGAAGCCGGAGGCCGCGATTTCGAATATGACCGATACGAAGGCATCGCCGGGTCGAAATTCGGCAGATTGGGACTGCAGATGGAGGAGCGCCCGATCAACAATGATGCCGGACATATGCGAAACTCCTTTTGCGGAGTGAGTGCCGTAGAGCCTCGCTTGCATTCCGACCGGCACATTCTACCGCGATTTCGCCTGTCCTTCGCGGGATTTACAGTAGCCTCGCCTGGCCCTCCGGGACATTCAAAGACTTTCATCTGACCGAAGAATCGCCTTTCCCGGATGACGGCCAGCGGATTTCCAATGAAATGACGGTTTGCGACAGGAGGCTTCTCCCCGCTTAGGACGATACCCTGCGCGACGTGGTGCGAGCGTCGTCTATTGCGAACTCTTCGAAGGAGATTGCTTCGGCTCTGGAGCGCGGAAGTACGCACTGCACAGCCGACCGGTTATCATACCGGTGCTGCGGCGTTCGCTCCGAGGTCAACCATGAACTTGCTGCCCGTTATCTGCTCCGTTCTACTTTTCGCTTCTCTAGCGCAGGCCGACGACCAGACCCAGGTATTTCCGACCACGGCTGGACCAGTCCGCATCACGCCCCTCAATCACGCCAGCACCCTCATTGAGGCGGGCGGGAAATACATCTATCTGGATCCCGCCAAACCCGTGGATTTCTCCGGGAAGCCCAAAGCCGACCTCATTCTCATTACCGACATTCACGGCGATCACATGGACCCCGACTCGATCCAGGCGATCAGTAAGCCCGATACCGAAATCCTCGCCCCGCCAGCCGTAGTGCAGACCGTGACCACAGCAAAACCCATTGCCAATGACGAAACCCGGACCTGGCAGGACTGGACCGTCCAGGCCATTCCCGCCTATAACCTCAAGCGTGGTCCGTCGCCCGGCAAGCTCTATCACGACAAGGGCCGCGGCAATGGTTATGTCCTAACCTACGGCGGCAAGCGCTTCTACTTTTCCGGGGACACCGAGGGCGTGCCGGAGATGCGCGCGCTCAAAAACATTGATGTCGCTTTTGTCTGCATGAACCTGCCCTACACCATGCCGCCCGACGAGGCGGCCGAAGCGGTCAAAGCATTCCATCCCAAGATTGTCATCCCCTACCACTATCGCGGTTCCGATCTCGCTGTGTTTCAGAAGGGTTTGGAAGGAACCGGAATTGAAGTTCGATTGCTGAATTGGTATCCCAAGTAGGATCCGAAGATCTTTGACCGCACACGCCAAGCCAATCGGCGAACCGGTGTTTAGCTGCCGCAATATCCCCATGGCACGCGTTGATCTGTGCATTGGGTTTGAGTGGAAACTCTGTTTGTAATCTCGACCGCCGGTTTGCCCTGGCGTTAACCCTTGCCTTTCAAGGGGCTCGGATGGGTCGGCTCGTAAATGCCGACCTTTCCCCCGCCCGGCAGCACGAACGATGCGAGCTTGCCCCAGCGCTGTTCGCTTACCTCCGAAACTTTCACGTTCTTGGCGGTCAGATCCCTCAAGGTTGCGGTGATGTCATCGCACATCAGGTAGAGCTCGTGCTTGTCGTTGTTCTCGGAATCATGGAAAGCGGCTTCGAGCGGTGGCATGGCGAAGATCAGCCAGCCGTGTCCGGCATCCAGCGACGGAAACTTGAGGACATCACGGAAGAACGCCCGGTCGGCTTCCGGATTCTTCGAGTAGATGACCACGTGGGCGCCATTGATCATGCGATAAATCCCCTCGCACGCGGTTGCAGCCGTAAAGGTTTGAAGAGTTCGCCACCCAGTGTAGCGTAGCACTCCGGGATTGATCGGCAGTCTGCAAGCTGGGATCGCGGAATTCCTAAATTCGCGTCGGATACACGAGGCACAGCTTCGGCATAGCGTAGATGCGCAGGTTCCTAAATGCTCGTCGCGCGCGATACTATTTGTTTGATCCAGTTGGATTGGCGGCCGCGCGAAGAAGAAGCTGATGCGCCATTACACATTTTGAAAAGCTCGGCAAGGTGAGGGCTGGGAGGCCGTGACGGAACCGAAACGTTGGCGAGAAACTTGGATTCGTGACGCCCTCCAGGACTTACGTTACGGCCTTCGCATGCTGCGGAAGTCCCCCGGCTTCGCCGTCGTGGCCGTAATCACTCTCGCCTTGGGCATCGGCGCGAACACCGCCATTTTTAGCATCGTGAATGCGGTGCTGTTGCAAGCGTTTCCTTATCCCGATCCCAATCAACTCGTTCTGATCTTCAATGTCCCATCGAATCAGCCGGACGCGCTCTCCGCTCTTTCCTACAGGGACTTTACCGAGTCCCGCGAACAGAACCGCGTCTTTAGCGAGATGGCAGGCAATTCGTTTCACGATCTCACCCTGACCGGAGCCGGCGAGCCCGCCATTGTGAACACCGCCGATGTCACACCGCAGATCTTTTCTCTGCTCAATGCAAAGCCGCTGGCAGGACGCATGTTGCTGCCCGAGGATGGCAAGCAAGGCGCCGCGCCGGTAGCGGTGGTGAGCGAAAATCTCTGGCGCACCCGCTTCGGTGCCAACCCGGCTCTCATTGGCCAGTCCATCACCTTGGACATGCGTCCGTTCACCGTGGTCGGCATACTGCCCACCAGCTTTCACTATCCTGACGGCGCTCCCCGTCAAGATGTGTGGATTTCTGTCGCGCAAGACCCGTTGTTTGGACCTCGACTGCATCAGCCCAACTCCCGGGTGCTCGTCGGCATCGGTCGCCTCAAGCCGGGAGTCTCTCTGGCGCAGGCGCAGGCTGCGATGAACACGCTGGGCACGCGCCTGGCCAAGGAATTTCCCATCGAAGATTCAGGATTGACGATCCGGATTGAGCCGTATCGGCAGTTTGTCGTCGGAGACGTGAAATCCCCGCTCCTGATCCTGCTCGGCGCGGTGGGCCTGGTGCTTTTGATCGCCTGCGCCAACATTGCGAACCTGCTTCTGTCGCGCGCCACTTCTCGCGGAAGAGAAATTGCCGTGCGCATCGCACTGGGCGCTGGACATGCCCGCATTGTCCGTCAACTGCTGACCGAGAGCGCTTTGCTGGGATTGCTCGGCGGCCTCGCCGGTGTGCTGCTCGCCGTCTGGGGTGTCTGGAGTCTTCGGCCTTTCCTGCCGTCCGGCGTGACCCTGATTAATTCGATTCATATTGGAGGCTCAGTCCTGGCTTTTGCGCTGTTGTTGTCGCTCGCTGCCGCACTGGCATTTGGGCTGGCGCCCGCGCTCCTGGCAACGCCGTCGAACCTCCAGACGAACATCAAGGAAGGAGGCGAACGCACCAGTCAGCGCGGCGGCCAGCACGTGAGGAGTTTCCTCGCCGTCGCCGAGGTGATGCTCGCCATGGTGCTGCTGGCCGCCGGTGGCCTGCTCATTCGCAGCTTTACCCTGGTCCGCGCGGTCAACCCAGGCTTCGATCCAAATAACGTGATCGAAGCCGAGGTGTCGCTGCCCCAGTTCCAGTACTCGACCCCGCAGCAATGGACAATTTTCTCGAACGAGTTGCTGCAGCGTCTCCATGCGCAGCCGGGCTTGCGGGATTCCGCTCTGGCGGCTCCACTGCCCATGGACCGCCAAGGGGAAGCCAGCTTCCCCTTCAGCATTGTGGGCGACCCTCCGCTCCCTCCCGGCAAATCTCCGACCGCCGATTACGCCACCGTGAGTCCCGATTATTTTCGGACGATGGGGATCCCCTTGCTCCAGGGCCGTTTTTTCTCCGACCAGGATTCCCCGTCCAATCCGAAAGTAGCGGTCATCAGCGAAACCCTGGCGCGGCGCTATTTCCCGAACCAGGATCCGCTGGGCAGGCAAATGCGATTTGGCTTTCCCCCGGACGGCAATGTAGCGCGAGAAATCGTCGGTATTGTCGGCGACGTGCGGGATACCGCACTCAGCCAGAAACCCGGGCCGATGATGTATGTGCCCTTCGCTCAGGCGCCTCTTTATGGCGGCGAGGTCGTGGTTCGAAGCTCGTTGAGCGCAGCAAGCGTGGCGGCCGGCATTCGCCAGGCCGTGAGCTCCATTGACAAGAACCTGCCCGTAACCGACATCGAACCTTTGAATAATGCGGTCGGGAAATCGATTTCACAGGAACGGTTTCGCACCTTCCTGCTGGGCTCGTTCAGCGCCCTCGCCTTGGTGCTGGCCGCCCTCGGAATTTTTGGCGTGATGTCCTATTCGGCATCGCAGCGCACCCAAGAAATCGGAATTCGCATGGCGCTCGGTGCCGGCCGGCGCGACGTGCTGCGGTTGATCCTGGGGCAAGGAATGAAACTTGCTTTGCTTGGTTTAGCTCTCGGCGTCGTTGCGGCCTTACCGCTGATGCGCCTTATGTCGAGCCTGCTCTTCAGTGTCTCCGCCACTGATCCAGTGACGTTCGCTTCCGTGGCGTTCCTTTTGCTCAGCGCCGCGCTGGCCGCTTGTTACATCCCCGCTCGCCGCGCCATGCGCGTCGATCCAATGGCTGCCCTGAGGCATGAATAGTTTCGCGACTTCTTTCAGGACCTCACCGCCCCTAGCCGAACTCTTATTCGGAGCGAATCTGGCAGGCTGGCGCTGACCCAGATTCCAGGATCGAGGTCATGCGATCAGGGCTTCAAGTGATACGACGCAGCCATCGGACCGGCTCCCGCCTGGTATTTTCGGGCGCGCACCAATTCCGCGATCTGTCGAATGTGGCCAAGATCGTGAAGCGCCCACTCGTTCAGCATCTGGGCCAGCGTGATCTCGCCGAACTCCCGGTGCAGCGCGACCCGGTCTCCTGCGCCGTCCGGCAGAGCGCGGAGAAATTTGATGTTGGCCTCGCGCCGATCTGCGAAGCGATCGAAAGCCTCCTTCGGATCGGCGCCGCGGTACAGGTCGAGGTACATTTGCGCATCGTCGGACTCGAATTCGGGACGGGTTTCGGCCATGAACCGGTCCACGCGCATCCGGTAGCAGTGGCTCTCGGAGTGGGAAAGATGGGCCAGTACTTCGGCGACCGAGAAGCGTTCGGGCGCCGGCTTCCAGCGCGCATCTTCTTCGCTCAACTCTGTCATCAGACCGCGCAGAATTCCAGGAGTCGCCTCCAGAAGTTCAAGGCAGGGAAGTCCATTTAGCGCCATGCCTCATCCTACGCGCCCCCGCGATCACACACAGCCCGTACGCTTGGTCGCATCGCCACCAACCCAGTGAACCTCCCAAAAGAAAAACGCCCGGCACCGCCGAGCGTCCCCTCTAACTCCGAAAGCCCAAATCCTAAAGCCCAAGCCTTAAGCCCAAAGCCCCAAGCCTACTTCCTCTCCTTCCGCACATCCCCCGCAATCACGCCATCTTTGATGTGGATCACCCGCTGCGCATACGCCGCGATATCGTGCTCGTGCGTCACCAGCACGATGGTGTTTCCCTCCGCGTGCAGCCGGTCGAACAGCGCCATGATCTCGTTGCCGGTCTGCGAGTCCAGGTTCCCGGTCGGCTCGTCGGCCAGAATGATCGACGGTTTGCAAACCAGCGCCCGCGCAATCGCCACCCGTTGCCTCTGCCCGCCCGAGAGTTCGTTGGGCTTGTGCATCATGCGCTGCCCCATACCCACCGCGTTCAGCGATTCCTTTGCCCGCTCGATCCGTTCCTCCGACGCCACGCCCGCGTAAATCAGCGGCAGTTCCACGTTGTGCAGCGCCGTGGCCCGCGCCAGCAGGTTGAATGTCTGGAAGACAAAGCCAATTTCTTTATTCCGGATCCGCGCCAGTTCGTCGTCATCCAGTTCGCTGACCAGCTGGCTGTTCAGCCAGTACTGTCCCTTGCTCGGAGTGTCCAGGCACCCGATCAGGTTCATCAGCGTCGATTTGCCCGACCCCGACGGCCCCATGATCGCCACATATTCATTGCGCTCGATCTGCAGGTTCACCCCGCGCAGCGCATGCACCTGCTGCTCCGACCCCATGTCATACGTCTTCCACAAATCCTGGGTCGCGATCATGCACGAGTCCGGGGGCGCCGACACGGTTGGCTCTGCGAATGAAATCACTTCTGCGGTTGCCATTTTTTTCTCCTCGTCCTCGGTGGACACCAGTCCCGCTCCTTGCTCAACAGCGGTTTCGTGTTAGACGCGTCACTGGACCCTTCGTTACCCGACCGCTCACAGCTCTCAGCTTTCAGCTCTCAGCTCTCAGCTCAGCTCAGCTCTCAGCTCTCAGCTCAGCTCTCAGCTCTCAGCTCAGCTCTCAGCTCTCAGCTCAGCTCTCAGCTCTTAGCTTCGACTCTCAACTTCCTTGCTTACTCAAGCTTTCAAGAACCCTCTTCGCGCCCTTCGCGAATCCTCAGCGCCCTTTGCGGTTAAAGGCTTTGTTTTTTCTCGGTACTAGGTACTCTCTTCCTTCTTCGGCACCGAATTATCCACCTTCACCGTCGCCCCAGGCCGGATCGTCCGCAGCACCTTGTAACTCCCGGTAACAATCTCGTCTCCCTCTTTCAACCCGTTCAGCACCTCGATATCCGTCGTCCCCGCAATCCCCGTCTCCACCGGCACGAACTCCACCTTGCCACTGCGCACCACAAACACGCCCTGCGTCTCTTTCCCCTTGGACGCATCTTTCTGCGGCGCTGCCGCCTGCACCGCATCCTTGCTCGCATTGACCGGCACCAATTCCGCGTTGCTGCGGATCGCCAGCGCCTGGATCGGAATCGTCAGCACGTTCCTCCGCGTCGCGGTCGTGACCTTCGCCGTCGCCGAAAGCCCCGGCCGCAGATCCGCCGGCGGATCCTGCAACGTCACCACCACCTTGAAATCCTTCGCCTCCTGGCTCGCCGAAGTTTGTTGCGACGTCGACACCCCCGACGAACGCACGATCGCATTGTTCCCAATCTCGGTCACCGCCGCGTGAAACGTCTTGCGCGGGATCGCGTCGATCGAGACCTCCGCCGGTTGCCCCATCTGCACATTCACGATGTCGGTCTCGTCCACCTTCACTTCCGCCGTGATCACCGACATGTCGGCGATCGTCATCAGCGTGCTGCCCGGAGAATTCTGGATCCCGATCACCACCGTCTCGCCTTCCCGCACCGGCAAGTTTGTGATCATCCCGTCGAACGGCGCTTCATACGTCGTCTTCTGCAGTACATCGGAGGCGTGCGTAAGCGTCGCTCGGGTTTGCGCCGTGCGCCGGTTCGAAGAATCCAGCTGCGCTTTCGCTTGCGCAACCCGCGCCTCGGCTTGCGCCAGCCCGGCCTCCGAGGCTTCCCAGGTCGCTTTGCGGGATTCGTACTCCGCCTTCGAAATCAGTGCGTCTTTGTACAAGCCTTCGGCGCGCGACCAGTCCAGCCTCATCTTTTCCACGTCCGCCTTGGCGCGATTCAGATCCGCCTTCGCCGTATTCAAGCCTGCCTCGGCGGCCAGCGCATCCGTCGCTGCCGCTTCCAGCGAGGCTTTCGTCGCCGCCACATCCGCCTCGGGTTGCACGTTCTCCAGTTGCGCCAGCAACTGCCCCTTCTTTACCCGATCGCCTTCTCTTACGTACAAGTGCGTGATCTTGCCGAACGCATTGGCACCGATATTCACGTAGGTCTTCGGCTTGATCTCCCCGGAAGCACTGACGATGGCCGCCACGTCCTGCCTCTGGCTCTTGCCCGTCTGCACTACCACTGTGTCCTTGGTCGCCTGGTATCGCAAAAACGCTGCTACACCCATCAGCACGAGCAGTCCCACAATGCCGAGTGCAATTTTCTTCCAGGTCTTCATGCGCCCCTTGCCACGTTTCCCAAAGATGAGGTCCGGGTGTTCCAGCGGGTCCAGTTCCACCCTCTGGGGCAGAACTTCACTGTAGCCAGCATCGGTTGGGGTGACAGGGTGCACATCATCAGATACGGCCTGCAACGCGGGAAAGTTCCCCGCTCGCAGGCGTTAGAAGTGCGGATCCCGTTCGAGGACTCTGAACAACAGCAAACAACGCTGGGCTAGCCCTACGTTTACCAACCCCAGATTATAGTACGCAAACCATGCCCTCCCCTTGCACAACTTGAGCCCAGCGGCCACTGCCCGCCCAAAGCGAAACTGCATGCCTGTCAACAACTTCCACTCCGGTTCCGGACCATCCCCCCATGGAGCCAAGGGAATATTGGAACCAAAGGGCTAGACACATGTAGATAGAGATACACTGCTGCGGTCGCGCTTTGCAGAGACCGCAAAGAAGCCAACAGCTCGAGCGGGACGTGGTTCGCCCTCAAAATTGCCCTGCTTGCCGTGTCCCGCAGGAAATGACCGAGAAATCCAGCGCCCCCCGCCAGAATCCCATACACCGCAGCCCACATCCCACATCCCAAAGCCCAAAGCCCAAAGCCCAAAGCCCAAAGCCTAAAGCCCAAAGCCCAAAGCCTGAAGCCTGAAGCCTGAAGCCTGAAGCCTAATTCCTACCTCCCGCCGGGCAACCCCTTGCCCGGAACCCGGCTTCCCATTGCAGGTACAAGGCTTATTCTTGCCTTGCTGGCGTATACCTCGTAAAATTGCGTCTTAAGCGTTGGTGAGGTGCCTGAAGATGTTCCCCGCAAGCTTTCGCAGCCGCTTGGCCGTGCTCTGCGTCGCGGCGAGTGTAGCGCTCGTCGGATCCTCCGTCTTCGCGCAGGACAACAAACCGAAGACCGCCGATCCGCCCTCCACCGAGGCGACCCAGCCCCAGGCTCAACCATCCTCGGCCCCGGCCCAGAACTCATCTCAACCACCCGCCCAGACGCCTGCGGCTCAGGACAGTTCTCCAACTCAACCGGCTTCTGATACTGCCAAGGACTCGGCTCCTGCCCAGGATGCCACCCCGTCGGCCGACGCCCAAAACGATTCCAAGAAGAGCAAGAAGGCGAAGAAGAAAGAAAAAGAAGACGAACAAGCGGCCGCTCAAGCCGATCCGCAAGATCCTCTCAAGCGCCCCCTCAGCACCGACCAGAAAAAGAAAAATGCCAAGGGCCTGAAGCAGGAGCTCAGCAAGACCTACAAGAAGTGGCTCGATGAGGACGTGGTCTGGATCATCACCGATGAAGAGCGCGCCGCCTTCAAGCAGCTCTCCAACGACGAAGAGCGCGACCAGTTCATCGAAGCCTTCTGGCAGCGCCGCGATCCCACCCCCGACACCGTCGAGAACGAATATAAGGAAGAGCACTACCGCCGCATCGCCTACGCCAATGAGCACTTCGCCGCCGGCATCCCCGGCTGGAAAACCGACCGCGGCCGAATCTATATCATGTATGGGCCGGCGGATGAGATTGATTCCCATCCGTCGGGCGGGACCTACGAGCGGCCCGTGGAAGAAGGCGGGGGCACGACGTCGACCTTTCCGTTTGAAGACTGGCGGTACCGCTACATCGAGGGGATCGGGCAGGAAATCATCATCGAATTTGTGGACACCTGCATGTGTGGTGACTACCACATGACCATGGACCGGTCCGAGAAGGATGCATTGCTGTACACGCCGAACGCCGGCCTGACCTTGTACGAGCAGATGGGCATGGCGAGCAAGGCTGATCGGTTCAACGGCGGCCTTGAGCGTTTGGGCGCCGGGCCGTTCACCGCGACCAACCAGTCGAAGGAATTCGACCGGCTCGAGCAGTACGCGAAGTTGAATCGTCCGCCGACGGTGAAGTTCAAAGATCTGGAAGAAGTGGTCTCGCACAAGATCAGCTACAACATGATGCCGTTCGACGTGCGCGCGGATTTCGTGCGGGTAACCGGCGACACGGTGCTGGTACCGGTCACGGTGCAGATCAAGAACCGCGACATCACGTTTGCCAACAAGGAAGGCGTGGAGCGGGGCACGGTAAATATCTTCGGACGGGTGACAACCCTGAGCGGTCGAATCGCGCAGACCTTCGAAGACACGGTGCAAGCCGACATCCCGGCCGAACTGCTGCCCCGGTCGGCGGAGAATTCGCAGATTTACTGGAAAGCCTTGCCCCTTCGTCCCGGACATTATCGTCTGGACGTGGTGGTGAAGGACGTGAACGGGGACCGGGTGGGAACCTGGAGCAAGAGCCTGATGGTTCCCGACTTCGGCGATGACCGGCTGACCAACTCCTCGCTGATCGTAGCCGACGAGATGGAGCCGGTAGCGGCAAAGAACGTGGGCACGGGCATGTTCGTGATCGGGACGACCAAGGTGCGGCCGCGGGTCGCTGCCGCCGACGGCAAGCCCGTCAGCTTTAAGCGGAACCAGAAGCTGAATTTCTGGATGCAGGTATACAACCTATCGGTGGACGAAAAAACTCATAAACCATCAGCCACTTTCGAGTACGATGTAGTGAACGAAGCAACGAACAAGCAGGTCGTTCACACGGTGGAGTCGACCGATACGATGGGAAATGTTGGCGACCAGGTGACATTACAGAAAACTCTGGCGGCAGCGAACCTTCCGCCGGGGCTGTACAAGATTCAAATCAAGGTGAACGATAACCTCTCCAAGCAGACGGTGGATCCATCGGCAACGTTCCAGGTGGAGTAAGCTATCTGCCTTTTCCCCGGGGGTGGTAGAGTTCGATGGTTCGTAGGCTCGGGTTCTGGATACTCGCGATTCTCGGCGTAGCCGTTCCCGCGATGGCCGGCAGTCGGCCTGCGTCGTTGCGGGGCTACGTTCGCAGCACGGCAGGTGTGCCGCAGATGGGCGCTACCGTCGAGGTGCTGAGCGCGACCGCGCTGAACTTCAAAGCCTTCACCGACGACCGCGGATTCTTCACGATTTCCGACCTGATTCCCGGAACCTACAGCATTAAAGTTTCAGCCCCGTCGTTCCTGCCGACCTGGCGGGACCGCATTACCCTGCACGAGGGGGCCGCGGCGGTCGTCAATCTCACGCTGAATACTCTGTTTGAAGGCCTGCAGCTGGGACCGCCGAGAACCTCCCAAGACGATGACGACTGGAAGTGGACCATGCGCTCGACCGCGAACCGCCCGGTGCTGCGCATGTTGCCCGACGGAACGGTGGTAGTCGCCATGGGGCCCGAGGGCGCCGGGTCGCAGGCGACCAAGGCCAGCCTGTCATTTCTGGCGGGATCGCCTTCGGCCGGATATGGCACGGCTCCTGACATGGCGACCGGGTTTGCGGTCGAGCACCCGGTATTCGGCACCGATGCCTGGACGATGGAAGGAAACGTCGGCTACAGCGAGGGTGCGCCGTCAGCGATCCTACGGACCGGCTTTACGCATCACCTGGCGAACGGCTCGGAGCCGACGGTTGCACTGACCATCCGGCACTTTGCACCGCCACCGGTAGGGCTGCCCACCACCGGCTTCGAGGCGGTGTCGCTGACCACGACCGACAACCTGACGTTCGGCAACGTGCTGGAGCTCAAGTTCGGCAGCGAACTGCAGACCATCCAGTTCATGGGCCGGATCACGGCCTTCCAACCGTTCGGAACGGCAGATTTGCACCTCTCGCCCGACACCGTGCTCGAGTACGCCTACACCACCTCGCGGCCTCCATGCCGGGCCCCAGGGGAGAGTGTGGCGGGAGCGGCGGATCTGGCTGGAACCGGACCGCGGATCAGCATCGCGAGCTTTGCGCCGGCGTTGGAGCGGGCGCATCACCAGGAAGTGTCGCTGTCGCGGCGGTTCGGAAAAACCAACCTGCAGGTTGCACTGTTCTCCGACCAGGTGTCGAACACCGTGCTTACCGGCGTAGGCGAGGTGACGGCGGGAAGCGGCGAGTTGCTGCCGGATGTCACCTCCGGCACATTCTCCTATCAGGGGAAGGATCTGGACACGCAGGGCGTGCGGGTGGTGTTGCAGCGCAAGTTGCGTTCCGATTTAACGGCAACTGTGGACTACGGCTACGGCGGCGTGCTGGACCTGCCGGGGGCCGATGTGGAACTGCATGACGCGCGGGGAGCGATGACCATCGCGCGGCGGCACGCGGTTGCTGGGAAACTGAGCGGCCGGTTACCCCATGCCAAGACGCAATGGGCCGCCTCCTATGGGTGGACAAGCGGTCAGGCCCTCACCCCGGTAGATTTGTTCAACGCTTCGCCGGGACAGTCGGATCCGTTCCTGAATCTGTATTTGCGGCAACCACTGCCGGGCATCGCATTTTTGCCGATCCACATGGAAGCGATGCTCGACCTGCGCAACCTGCTGGCGCAAGGCTACGTTCCGGTAATGGGCCAGGATGGTCGGACGGTGTACCTGGTGCAGTCGGCGCGCGCCGTGCGCGGCGGGCTGGCGTTTGTGTTTTAGCTTTCAGCCTTCAGTTCTTCGCTTCGTAGCTTCGCTCCGCGTCACTCACTTCTCTATAAAGCCGAATCGCAAGCGAACCTCCCCAACCAAACGACGCCCACGACAGCGCGCGTGGGAACGGCGAGCCTTGCACGTCTACCAGGGCGCAGGTCCGCAGGGACTCCTTCCTGCTCGCCACCTTTGCGTTCTTTCGCGTCCCCTCTTGCGTCTTTGCGATTTAAGATCTTTTTCCTCGGCTACGAGCGCGCAAGTGCCAGCGCCCCTTGGGTAGAACTGTTAGAACTGCCAGTGTCGGCGCGCAGGCTCGCCTGTCATACTCCGCGAAAGGAGAGGTGAACTTGAAAAAGAATATTGCTTTCAGTCTTTGTTTCGTGACGTTTGTGTTGGCTGCGACCGGGTTGCTGAGCGCACAACAAGCTGCGCCTTCCGGCGCGAACAATAACATGAACATGACCGAAGAGCAGGTGAACGATGCCAACATTCAACTGATGCGCGAAGATATACGTTCGCAACGGAAGAAGGTGGTGGCCGCGAACATGCCCTTGACGGAGACGGAAGCGATGAAGTTCTGGCCAGTCTATGACCGATACATCGGAGAGACCATTAAGGTGAACGATGATCGCTTCGCGCTGCTGAAGGAGTATGCGAAGAACTACAACACGGCCACCGACGAACAAGCCGACAACTTCATCAAGCGCTGGCTGGCCTTCGACCAACAGAATACTCAGCTGCGGATCAAATACGTCCCTGAGTTCGAGAAGGTGATCTCGCACAAGAAGACCGCGATGTTTTTTCAGATCGACCGCCGGGTAGCCATGATGATTGAGCTCCAGCTCGCCTCGCAGGTCCCGCTGGTGAAGCCCTAAGCGGAGGGCACAGGCGAAACCTGGCGCGTGAGTGGCTTCCTTCAAAACCTGCCAATATGGCGTAATGTGCAATCGGGGCCGTTTCGCGGTCCCGGTTGCCGGTGCGGATCGGCGCGGTCCAGTCGCGGTCCGCGGCCAGAAGGTACGGCGAAGACCGTACTCAGGGCGCAGGAATTCGGCGCGGATGGAGCGAGAATTCCATCATTGGCTTGACTGTGAAGGGTAGAGTTCTATCATCAAAGAAGGCCCTCCCTAGGGAAGGGGACGAAATAACCTTTAACCGAAATCTGGGAGAAGGAGTCCCCAATGAAGTTGAACGATTCCATTACGACCTATGATCTTGCCGAGGCCTTACAGGGCGAGTCCGGCAAGTTTGAAGTAACCAGCCCAAGCGGAGAGCGTTTCTTCGTGACGTGCCAGCCAGGGCACTCCATCACCAACCTGGAGTGGGCGGGCAGCGAACCGAATCTGCAACCTTTCCTGGTACGCAAAGTCGCACAGCCGGTGACCACGGAAGGCCGGTCCCGGAAAGCGGCGTAGCAATCCATCATTCCTAACGCGAGCCCGGCTTTGCGCAAGCCGGGCTCTTTCATTTTGGGGGAGCGAAGAAATCAGCTCGATAGAAAGTAGCTGACTGCGTCTAACTCACCAGGCAATTCTTCGCGTCCCGAGTGTCCTCGGTAGTGAATTCTCCGCGCTCTTCGCGCCTTCGTTCGCGTCCTTTGCGGTTTTCTTCGAAAGCGGGGTGACGGGTCAAAGGGGCCGGTTTTTCTTGTCCGCGGGAACGCTGCTCCGGGCAGGAGTCGTCGGGGCAGACGGGATTGACGTGACCGGGCTCACAGACGGGTAGGTTGGGGGCGGATAACTTGGCAGGAACCGGACGGCGGGCGGGGTTTTTGGGAGCTTTGCGAAGCGAGACCGGCTGTCCCCGGGCCGATTGGTTGACACCCCGGCGGAAGTTCCGGATGGGAGGTTGTATGTCGATCACGTCCCCAGTGGATGCAACGATGAAGTCGTTAGATGCGGACGCGAAAGCCACAACGCCCACGGCGTCCGATGCGGCTGCAACGAAAACGACAGCCTCGACGGGTGCGACCAGTAGGGAAACCTCCACGAGCCGTGCCGGTGCGCGGGTTTGGCATGCTGGGCTGGTGCGAAAAATCATGAGCGCGGAAGAGGCGGCGGCGCTGATCGAGTCGGGCGACCAGATCGGGATGAGCGGGTTCACCGGGTCGGGGTATCCCAAGGCGGTGCCGACGGAACTGGCCCGGCGCATTGCGGATGCGAATTTCCGCGGGCAGAAGTTCCGGGTCAGCGTGTTTACCGGAGCCTCAACTGGGCCGGAGCTGGATGGAGCGCTGGCCATGGCGGGCGGGATTCACCTGCGGTTGCCGTACCAGTCAGATCCGGAAACGCGGAAGCGGATCAACGCGGGCGAGATGGACTACATGGACATCCACCTGAGCCATGTGGCGCAGTTTGTCGAATATGGATTTCTCGGGAAGCTGGATGTAGCGCTGATCGAGGTCACGGCGGTGCTGGAGGATGGGCGCCTGGTCCCGTCGTCGTCGGTGGGGAATAACAAGACGTGGATCGATCAGGCGGAGCGCGTGATTCTTGAAGTGAACGCATGGCAGCCGATGGCGCTGGAAGGAATGCACGACATCTATTACGGCCTGCAGGCGCCGCCCCATCGCGGACCGATTCCATTGTTGCGGCCCGGGCAGCGGATCGGGACCCCCTACCTGGAGCTTTCGCCGGAGAAGGTGGTGGCGATTGTGCTGACCGATTCTCCCGACCGGAACAGCGCGTTCAAGGCGGCGGATGCCGCCTCGAAGAAAATTGCCGGGCACATCCTGGAGTTTTTGAGTTGGGAGGTGCAGAAGGGAAGGATGCCGGAGAATTTGCTGCCGTTGCAGTCGGGCGTGGGAAACATCGCCAACGCGGTGTTGTTCGGTTTGGAAGAAGGCAAGTTTGAAGGGCTCACGTCGTATACCGAGGTGATCCAGGATGGGATGGTGCGGCTGCTGAAGTCAGGGAAGCTCACGTCGGCGTCAGCGACCGCGTTCTCGCTGAGCCCGGAGACGCTGGCGGAAGTGAATGCCCACATGGCGGATTATCGCGATCGGATTGTCCTGCGGCCGCAGGAGATTTCGAATCATCCGGAGATCATTCGGCGGCTGGGCGTGATCGCCATGAATGGGATGATCGAGGCGGATATCTACGGAAACGTGAACTCGACCCATGTGATGGGCTCGCGGATTCAGAACGGGATCGGCGGGTCGGGAGATTTTGCGCGCAACGGCTACTTGTCGATTTTCATGGCGCCGTCGACCGCGCAGGCGGGGACGATTTCGACGATTGTCCCGATGGTGTCGCACGCGGATCATACCGAGCATGATGTGCAGGTGCTGGTGACCGAGCATGGATTGGCGGATCTGCGTGGGCTATCGCCGAGACAGCGGGCCCGGCTGGTCATCGAGAAGTGTGCGAGTCCGGACTACAAAGGTCTGCTGCAGGATTATTTGAACCGCGCGGAGCGCTTGTCCTATGGGAAGCACACTCCGCATCTGCTGACCGAGGCGTTGGGGTGGCATAGCCGGTATTTGCGGAGCGGAAGGATGCGCGGGGCCGAGGAGAATTAGAGAAACCTGCCCGCTAACAGCTGTGAGCTATCAGCCGTCAGCGTTCCGATGATGGCGGCGGTTGCGGGGCGCTGGCTTTCATTTTTCTGTCGAACTGCGCCCGACTGGGCAGGTGGCGGCACCCGCCCCGCCTGCGCAAGGGTTCATCCCACAGTAGTTCCTGACATCTCAAGTGCAGTGTCTTCCTAGTACTTTCCTATTATTGATGGTGAGGTGGGGGGCGGATAGAGTTTCGGACACTCAGGGGTCAAATCCAGTCGGGTGATCGGAAACGAACCGCAGGTTCTGGGTAGGGTGCGTTCCGGGAGTCCGCTCAGCGAAAAAGGGTCGTTATGCGATGGATCTGTGCCCTGTTGTGCGTGGTTGGGCTGGCGGGAGTAGTGTGTGCGCAGAGCAATTATGCGGATGTAACGGGGACGGTCACGGACGCCCAGGGGTTGGCGATCGCGAAGGCGACGGTGAAGTTCAAGGCGCTGGCGACCGGCGCGGTGCGCACGGTCGCGACGAACGAGAAAGGACTGTTCAATGCTCCGGCGTTGTTGCCGGGCGATTACGAGCTGACAACGCAAGCGGAGGGATTCGCTCCAGTGACGCAGACGATGCGGCTGGAAGTCGGGCAGAGCGCGGCGCTCGCGGTGCAGTTGAAGGTGGGACCGGTGCGCGAGGGGTTGGAAGTCAGCGCGGCCGCGCAGATGCTGCGGACCACCGACGCCAGCGTGGGCGAAGTGGTGGAGCCCAAGTCGATCCAGGAATTGCCGCTGAATGGGCGCAGCCTCATCGACCTGGTGCTGACCGTGCCGGGAACCCACCTGGGTTTCGGCGCGCAGACCGGGGAGACCAATCCGCTGTACTGGCGGCCCGGGCAACAGTCGGCGGTGGTGATCGGGGGCAACCGGCCGAATGCGAATTTCTTTTTGCTGGATGGAGTGACGAATACCGATCCAACCTTTAATACGCAGAACTTGAGCCCGTCGCCCGATGCGGTGATGGAGTTCCAGGTGGCGACCAGCAGTTACACCGCAGACATGGGCGGCGCGGGCGGCGGGCAGATCAATATCGTGACCCGCGCGGGCACGAGCCAGTTCCATGGGACAGCCTACGAGTTCTTGCGCAACGGCGCGATGGATGCGAGCACCTTCGCGTCGATGGGCAACAATCACCTGGTCCAGAACAATTTTGGCGGGTCGTTTGGCGGGCCGCTGCTGGGCAAGTCGCGAAAGACGTTTTTCTTCGTGAACTACGAAGGACTGCGCCTGGCGCAGGCCGACGCGCAAGTGCTGACCGTGCCGACCCAGATGGAGTTGATGGGCGACTTCAGCCAGAGCGCGATGAAGATCTACGATCCGACCACGGCGGTCGCGAATCCGAACTACAATCCGGCGCTGCCGACCGGGCCGTCGAACTTTCCGTACACCCGCAGCCAGTTCCCGAATAATCAGATTCCCTCGGCCCGGATCAATCAGGACCTGGAGAACTTCCTGCTCAAGTACATGCCCCAGCCCAACATGGCGATGATGGGCGCGATGGTGGACTCGAATAACTACTTGGATGTGCGGAACGAGCGCCACAGCCAGGACCAGGGCACGGTGCGGGTGGATCATATCTTCTCCAATAACGACACGATTTTCGGGCGGTACTCGGCGGGTGGGGAGCACGGGTTTTCGCCGAGCGGCGGCATGACGGCGACGACAGAAAACCTGCCGGACTTTGGAGCGTACTTCGATAATTTGTCGCAACAGTCGCTGGTTTCCTGGAATCATGTGTTCTCCAGCACGAAATTGAATACGGCGTCATTTGCGTTCTCGCGGCTGTCCATGGATCACACCTCGCAGAACAACGGCGTGAATGACATCGTGAGCCAGTTGGGGATCCAGGGAGTCGGGTTTGGCGGCCCGGGTGCGTGGGGCGCGCCCTGGTTTGCGGTCCAGGGCTACACCGGCATCGGAGACACGTTTGCCGCGACTCCGATGCACGCCTGGGATACGACGATCGAAGGACGGGACACGTTTGCGTGGCAGCGCGGGCGGCACGGGTTGAAGTTCGGCGGCGACATCCGGCGCTACATCTGGCCGATGTGGGGCTTCTTCCAGAACCGCGGCTACTATCAGTACACCAGCGGATACACGACGGAGTTCGGATTCAACGATGGCAGCGGGTCAGGACTGGCCAGCATGCTGCTCAGCCTGCCCACCGTGAAACAGCGGCAGGCGGGCATCCCGCAAATGGATTTGCGGAATTGGGGTTGGGACGCATTTGCCGAGGACAGCTGGCAGATCACCCCCACCACCACGCTGAATATCGGATTGCGATATGAGTACACCAGCCCGCTGTACGATACCCAGAACACGAACACCAACCTCGTCTTCAATAGTGGAGTTCCTTCGGTGTTTGTGGGCGGCCAGCAGGGGTATCCGTCGGGCTTGATGTATGCGAACACGCATAACTTCGCGCCGCGGATCGGGATCGCCAAGAACCTGCCGCATGGCCTCGTGGTGCATGCGGCCTATGGTGTCTTCTATACGCCGGTGGACCAGAATACCTGGTGCAACCAGCGGCACAACGTGCCTTACGTGTTTCCCGAAACGCAGCAGGCGGATAACTTCACACCACCGGCAGCGTTGTTCGCCAGCGGAATGAACTTCGGGACGCCAGTGCTAGGCAAAGGCCCACTGCCGGCGACGGTGGTGAGCTTCACGGCGTTCGATCCGCATGCGCCCGCGCAGTACGTGCAGCAGTGGAACACGCAAGTGGAAAAGAGTTTTGGGCCGCATACCACGCTCGAGGTGGGATACCTGGGAGCGCGTGGATTTCATTTGCAGCGGTCGCACCTGATCAACAATGCGCCGCCAGGACCGGGGCCGCTGGGACCGCGCCGTCCATTCAAGACCCTGACGTTCGTGCCGGGCACGGTGCTGCCGCCGGGCAGCACCGATGCGGTGATCCAGAGCCAGACCTTCCCGGTCAGCACCATCAACCTGCTGGAGGACACGGCGCAGAACTGGTACGACGCGGGGTACATCAACGTGCGGCGGCGATACTCGCACGGGCTCAGCCTGCTGGCGAACTACACATTCGCGAAGAACCTAACCAATGCGCCGGATTTCCGCTCGCCGATGGATGAGTCGGCGATTCCGCAGAACAATCATGACCTGGCGGCGGAGAAGGGGCCGGGCTGCGATGTGCGGCACCGGTTCGCGCTAAGCAGCGTGTTCGACATCCCCGCCTGGACGCGCACGGGCTGGACGAAGGTGTTGACGCAGAACTGGCATTTGAGCACCATCTACCAGGCCGAGACGGGGATGCCGTTCACGATTTCGGTGTTCGGCGACACGGCAAATTCGGGCACCGTGCTGGGCGAGAATCCGATTCGCGCGAATGCCACCGGGCTGCCGATTTTTCCGGCCGGGACGCGGTCGGCGGCGGAGTGGTTCAATCCCAAGGCGTTTGCGACGCCCGCGGCGTACACGTTTGGCAATGTCGGGCGGAACTCGGTGTATGGGCCGCCCCTGCAGACGTTGGATTTCGCGATCGCCCGGACGTTCCGGCTGACCGAGCGCGCGACGTTCCAGTTCCGGGGTGAGGGCTACAACGCGCTGAATATTGTTAATTTGGGGACGCCGAACCGCTATGTGAATACCCCGCAGTTTGGGACGGTGACCATGGCGATGACGCCGGGGCGGGAACTGCAGTTGAGCGCACGAGTCTCGTTCTAGGGTCTACCCGGCGCCGCGCCGGGGAAACAAAACCTTAAAATCGCAAAAATCGCGAGACTTCGCCAAGGGTGCCGAGAGAATGCAAGGGCGAGTACGACTAATTGGTCGGTCCCGAGGGTTTGTTAGGCGAAGACATCTACTGTCAGATGAAGAAAGCTACTTTGTTGCAAAAACCTGCATAGTCAAGGCTGCTCGCTCAAGGAATATTCCCGCTCCGAGTTGTGCTATACTCCCGCGGCTTATCTGAGGGTTTCACCTCAAGATCAATGAACTGAGAGTCAAGGCTATTATGGCAACTTGGTGGCGAGATCGCCGTCGATTACTCTATAACTCCATAATCTGGATAAGTCTTACCACTCAACTTAGTGCGGTAGCGGTGGCTCAGGCTCCGAGCACACAGGGGGTGGACACGGCGGTGAGTGCCTCCGCTACGGTACCAACCCTGTCGTCGATCACTCCCGCAGCAATACCGGTGGGAAGTGGAGACTTCACGGTTACTCTCTCAGGGTCAAACTTCGTAACTACCTCGAAAGTATTGTGGAATGGGTCAGCCAGGCCGGTGAAGTTTGATAACTCTTCCCAGCTCGAAGCCACAATTTCTGCCGAGGATATTCTGACCCTTGGAAACAACACGGTAACGGTGTCCAATCCAGGGGCGGGAGCGTCCTCGCCAGCAACGCTTACGGTGTACCTGCCATTGCTAACCAACGATCTGATTTATGACTCGCATCGTGGTTTGCTATGGGCCTCGGTGCCGAGCAGCGCAGGCACAGGGCTGGGTAACTCGATTGTTTCGATTGATCCTTACACAGGAGTGCTGGGCCGGCCGCTTTGGGTCGGGAGTGAACCGTCGCAGCTGGCACTCTCGAGCGACGCGTCTACGCTATGGGTCGCCTTTGCCGGGTCTCCTTCGGTTCAAAAGGTCAATTTGAATACGATGGTTTTGACTCCGGTGCGCATGTACTTTCCGGGCGGATGGGGAGGCAACGTGTACGCAACCAGTCTCGCAGCCTCGCCAGGAAGTACATCCACGGTGGCGGTTGCTGCGGGGCTCGTGACCATTTATGACAATGCGACTCCGCGCCCGAATGCCGGAAACGGCACCGCCTATTTGGCATACGGCGGTCAATCGAGCATTCTGTATGGTTACAGCAGTGGATTATCCATCTACACGGTGGGCAGCGCCGGCATCACCGCAGCTACCTCTGGGGCGGGAAATTACTCCAGCGATCTTCGCTATGACCATGGTCGACTGTACCTCACTTCGGGGCAGGTCCTGGATGGCGCCACGGGAGCCTTGCTAGGAACGTTCGCAGCAAATGGGCCGGTTGTGCCCGCTTCCAGTCTGAATCGAGCTTTTATTCTGAACGGAAACGCATCCTCGGTGACGCCCAACCAGATCACGGCCTTCAATCTCAACACCTTTGTTCCGGTGGGTTCATTCGGAGTCGGCGGGGTCGATAACATCGGCTTTAACACTCCTTCGTCGCTGGTGAGGTGGGGGGCAGATGGCCTTGCGTTTCGCACCGACACCGGCGTCTACATCGTGCGCAGTTCGGTAGTGCGGGATCTGAGCAAGACCCCGGCCGATGTTTCAGTCGTAGCGTCGGCACCCGCGTCTTCCGCGACTGGAGCAAACACGGCAGCGACTTTCACGGTCAGCAACGCGGGTCCGAATGCGGTATCGGACGTGAGCTTGGTTGCTACGTTTTCGAGCGAGCCAATCGTGGTTTCGGGCACCCCCAGCCAGGGCACCTGCGTTACGGGCGCGGTTGTGCGGTGCGACTTGGGGCCGTTGGCAAATGGCGCGAATGCCACCGTGTCAATCACGGTGATCCCGACCTCTGCGGGCAATTTGACAAGCAGTGCGTTGATTACTTCCTCGTTATTCGACCCAAAGCTCTCCAACAATCGGTCCAGTTCTGTGACGGCTGTTACCGGGCCGGCTTACAACATGACCCCGGTCCTGTCGGTTATTTCCCCGCAAAGTGCGCAGTTGGGAGGCGGTACCCTCAGCCTGACGGTGAACGGGTCGAATTTCGCCGGAGGCGCCAGCGTTAATTGGAACGGCGCGCCGCTGCCGACTACGTTCGTGAGTAGCGCGCAACTGACGGCAACGGTGGATGCGTCGCTGATCGCGAACCTGGGTTCGGCCCAAATCACGGTCACCAACGGCAGCCCGGGCGGAGGGGTTTCGGGAGGTTTGCCCTTTACAGTCTTTCGGCTAATCGCGCTTGACGCCAATGACATCGCATTCGATCCGTTTACGCGCAAGTTGTACGCCAGCATCCCAAGCACGGCTTCGCAGGTAACCGGCAACAGCATAGTGTCCCTCGATCCGCTCACCGGCAAACTTGGTAAACCGGTCTTCATCGGTAGCGAACCGACCCGCCTCAGTATTTCCGATGACGGTCAGTATCTGTATGCGGTGCTATCGGGCGCGAACGCGGTCCGGAGAATGAGCCTGCCGAACCTGACAGCAGGCACCCAATTCGCCACCGTAAGTACGCTGAATGGCCCTTTCAGCGCGAGCGATGTCGCGGTGATGCCGGGGAATGCGAATGCGGTCGCGACATGCGGGTATACTGACGGGATACAAGTTTGGGATGTTACCAACTCGGGCGCGACGCAGCGTCCCCTGACCAAGTCCTACGACGACGATGTATATGAGGGCAGCGTCCTCGCCTGGGGCAGCGCCACCCAGCTGTATTCGAACGACGAAGGACTGGACCCCTCCACCTTGCATCGCTTCACTGTTGGGACCACGAGTTTTGCCGAGACGGACGCGACCTATTTGGACCGGGTAGGCCAGAAAATCACCTACTCCGGGGGGCTGCTCTATTCCGATGGAGGAGGGGTTGTCGACCCGTCTCCGGCTCCGCCGAACACCCCCCAGTTGGTAGGCAGGTTAGTCGGAGGCGGTTCCAGCACGGTGGACGTGAGTATCAACGGCGCGTTCTTCCTCGACCAAAACTCCTATGGCGTGACCGCGCGGGTGATCACGTCGGCCGATCCGTTCCGCTTCGTCACACTGGGATCGGTTCAGCTGGACAATCTGACTGGCGATGCCTTTGACCTTACGCGCTGGGGTGGCGATGGCATTGCCTTTCGAACGGCTACGGATGTCTGGGGGAACGGAAGCGGAAGGGTCATTTTGCTTCGCGGGTCTTTCGTCCTGCCGCCCTCGTCGACGCCGAATCCGGTTCCGAAGGCTTCCTCGTTGTCACCCACCAGTGCCACGGCGCCCGGCAGCAACACCTGGGTAACCATTGCTGGATCCAACTTCGTTCCCGGAGCGGTGGCACTGTGGAACGGCGCGCAGCGGAGCACCGTCTTCGTGAATTCCGGCCAGCTTCGGGTCGCAATTCCTGCAGCCGATCTTGCTAAAGCAACAACCGCCAAGATCAGCGTCAGCAATCCAGCGCCCGGAGGGGGCAAGTCCGGCGGGCTGTCTTTTACCGTCCAGTAACCGCGGGTTGGTTGCTCTGCCCTGATACGAACCGGACGGCAACAGATTTCTGAAACAGGACATCAGGGTTGTGCCTGGGCTCAGCACTGCGAACAAAATCTTAGGCCGCAAAGAGGGCGAAGAGCGAAGGGCTCGCAAATGCCCCAGCCTGTGCTGAACCTAGGAGGCGAGGGCGGCCTTGGCGGGTGGGACAGGCACGCTGACCTCGATGGAGGTGCCAGTCGAGTCGGAGTCGAGGTCGAGGTGGCCGCCGAGTTCGGCGATGCGTTCGCGCATGCCCGCCAGTCCGACCCCGGTGGGCCCCGAACTCTGGCGGAAGCGCTCGAGGGCCCGCGCCGACATGCCTTTGCCGAAGTCGCGGATGTGCAGGAACACGTGTCTGTTGGAGCGCGAGATCTGGATCTCGGCGCGATCGGTCTGCGCGTGGCGGTGAATGTTGGTGAGGGCTTCCTGAATCACGCGGAACAGGGCGATCTCGACCGGGCTGGAGAGCCGGCCCAGGTCCTTGGCGAAATCCATCTGAATGCGCACGCCGCTGCGCCGGGCAAAGCCCTCCACGTACCACTTGACCGCGGACGGGAGTCCGGCTTCGTCGAGCAGGGGCGGGTGCAGCAGGTAAGAGATGGTGCGGGTTTCGCCGCTGGCCTTGTCGACGAGATCGACGGCTTCGGCCAGGGCGGGGTTTCCGGGGGCGGCCTCCCCGGCCACGGCGAGGTTCATCTTCACGGCGGCCAGGTATTGGCCAATGCTGTCGTGGAGTTCGCGCGAGAAACGGCGCCGTTCGTCATCCTGCAGGCGGAGCAGACGAGCGGCGAGCGTGCGCAGAGAGCCCTCAGCGTGTTCGCGGGCCTGGAGTTCGCTGTTCAGCAGGCGGGAGTACAGGTAGAAGAGGGCAAGGCTGGCGACGAATGCGAACGCGAGCACGAGGACAGTGAGCAGAAAAAAGCGACGCGTGCGGTACAGGCGCTCTTCGAGGAGTTGCTGCTCCTCGGTGGCCATGTGTTCCATCACATCGTTGTTCGCGGCGAGAGCGGCAATGAGATCGCGATTGAGGGAACGCTGCTTTTCCGGGGTGAATTGACCATTGCTCTTCAAGGCAACGGCTTCATCCATCACCTGGATGCGGCGGCGAACGGCGGATTCGAGATCGGTGGCACTGGCTTGCTGGGTGGAGTTGTCGCGGGTGAGACTCTGCACGGTTCGAACGTTCTGAAGAATCTGGGCGGTCGTGGCGTGGTAGGTCTGCAGGTCCTGCGGGTCGCCGGAAATGAGATAGGAGGCGCGGAATTGGGCGGCGCGAGTGCCCGCGAGGGTAACCTCGGCCAGGGCCTTCTCGACGTCGCGGGTGTGGCTGACCCAATCCTGGCTGGTACGCAGCCGCACTAGCGTAGTCGTGGCGAGGATGGCCGTCAGCAGCAGCAAGATCACCGCTGCAATGAAGGTAAGCCGGGCTCGCTTTTGGGAATTCATGTTGCGAGGGCGTCTTTACCGGACCGCTGTCCGTAGCCCGTGGTGCGGAAGGGTAGCAGAGAACAGAGTACGGGAATAGCCGTATTAATCAGCATATGGACCGACTTTACGCCGCAGACTTAAGTCTACCCGTCGGAAGGCCAAAGCGGAGGGGTAGGTCCGTTGACTTCCGCCGAGGCCACACCTAAGATTTCGACGACCTTGCGGGAGCAGGGGATTGTGATCGGCCAGACGATTTCTCACTACAAAATTCTACAGAAGCTGGGCGGCGGGGGCATGGGAGTCGTGTATGAGGCCGAAGACCTCCGCCTGGGGCGACGGGTGGCGCTGAAGTTCCTGCCCGAGGAACTGGCGCATGATGCCTCGGCCCGGGAGCGATTTCAGCGGGAGGCGCGGGCGGCGTCGGCGCTGAACCATCCGAATATCTGCACCATTTACGACATTGGAGAGGAACAGGAACGGCACTTCATCGTCATGGAGTACCTGGAGGGGACGACGCTGAAGTACCGGATTGAGGGGCGACCGATTTCGGTGGAGCAAATGGTCGACTTCGGGGTGCAGGTGGCGGATGCCCTCGACGTGGCGCATGCGGCGGGCATCGTGCATCGGGATCTGAAGCCGGCGAATCTGTTTCTGACCAAGCGCGGGCAAGCAAAGATTCTCGACTTCGGGCTGGCCAAGGTGAAGGCGACCCAGACCGCGCCATGGACGACCCAGGCGACCATGCCGGTGGATCCGGATCACCTGACAAGTCCGGGATCGACGGTGGGAACGGTCGCATACATGTCACCGGAGCAGGCGCGGGGCGAAGATCTGGATGCGCGCACGGATTTGTTTTCGTTTGGAGCGGTCCTTTACGAGATGGCCACGGGGCGCCAGCCGTTTACGGGAAATACCTCGGCGGTCATCTTCGATTCGATTCTGAACCGGGCACCGACCGCGCCGGTGCGGCTGAATCCGACTCTGCCGGCGGAGTTGGAGAGGATCATCAACAAGGCGCTGGAGAAGGACCGCGATCTTCGTTACCAGGTAGCAGGAGAGCTGCGCGCGGACTTGAAGCGGTTGAGGCGCGAGATCGATTCGGGCAAGAGCGCGGCGGCAAGCAGCGGAAGCGTGGCCGCCGTGGGGTCGGGCTTGGCGGTGCCGCCCACGGCGGCGGGATCGGGGTCGGGTGGCGTTCCAGCTAGCGGAAGTTCCGGGAATGCGGTTGTGGGGGTGGGAGTGGCATCCGGGTCCGGATCCGGCTTGGCGCCAACACCTGGTTCGGCACAGGCCGTGAGCGCAGCCGTGGGTTCGGGGAGCGCCGCCGCGGTCAGCGATGCGGCCCGGCGAGCGAAGTGGCTATGGTACGGGCTGGCGGCTCTGGTGGTGGTCGCAGCCGGAGTTTTCGGGATCTATCACTTGCGCGCTTCGCGGGGTTTGACGGAGAAGGACTCGATCCTGGTGACGGACTTCGTGAATACGACAGGCGATGCAGATTTCGACCTGACCCTGAAGCAGGCGCTGGAGGTGCAACTGGAGCAGTCACCCTACCTGAACCTGCTGCCGGAGTCGAAGATCCAGGAGTCGTTGAAGTTCATGGGGCGAAAGCCGGATGAGCGGATTACGAGCGACGTGGGCCACGAGATCGCGGTCCGGGAAAACGTGAAGGCCATGTTAAGCGGCCAGATTGCGAGCCTGGGGAATCACTATGTGGTGACGCTGGTCGCGACCAATGCGCAGACTGGAGATGCGCTGGCGCGAGAGCAGGCGGAGGCGACCAGCAAGGAGCAGGTGCTGAAGGCGCTGGACCAGGCGGCGAGGGGATTGCGGGAGAAGCTGGGAGAATCGCTGGCGTCGGTAAAGCAGTTCGCGACGCCGCTGGAGCAGGCAACGACGTCGTCGCTCGATGCCCTGAAAGAATTCACCCTGGGATACCAGGAGCACCAGAAGACCGAGGACGACAAGGCCATTCCGCATCTGAAGAAGGCGGTGGAACTGGATCCGAATTTTGCGGTGGCATGGGCGACGCTGGGGGTCACGTACTCCAATCAAGCCGAAGTCACGCGATCGGAGGAGGCGCTGAGAAGGGCCTACGGGTTGCGGGACCGGGCCAGCGAGCGAGAGAAGTTCTACATCCAGGCCCACTATTACGACGAAGTCCTGATCGACCCGGAAAAGACACTCGCGGTGTACGAGCAGTGGCGGCAGACTTATCCGCGGGACACCCTCCCGTACGACAATGCGGCGCTGGAGTATTCAGCCATCGGGCAGCATGAGAAGGCGGTGGAGATGTCCAGTGCGGGCCTGCGACTCGACCCCAAGGACCGTTATGCGTACGCCAACCTGATCACCGCTTATGTTGCTCTGAACCGGCTGGATGAAGCGAAGAGTGTGGGCGCGCAGGCGGTGGCGATAGGGGCGGACGGCGTTAATGTGCACACGGGGTTGGCTGACGTGGCCTACATCCAGGGAGATGAAGCCGCGTACAACCGCGAACTCAGCTGGGGGAACGGGCCAGCCACCAAGAATTTTCTCTTATTGTGGAAAGCCTGGGGCCAGGATGCGCGCGGCCATATCAAGGCAGGGGACGAAACCTGGGAAGAGGCGCGCACGGCGATGATCAGCGCGGATATGAAGGACCTCGCGGCACAGGCCACGGGAGCGCAGGGCCTGGCGCGCGCGGTAGTGGGCTACCGGGAAGAAGGTCGAAGACGGGCGCTGGAGGGGCTGCAGATGTCTCCCGTGATGGATGTGAAGAACTTGAGCGCGACGGTGCTGGCATCCGCGGGTGATGTCGCGAGGTCGAAAGCTCTGGTCGCGGAGTTGAAGAAAGAGAATCCGGATAACTGGTTTGTCGCGACCATCGGGAATCCGATTGCCGAGGCGTGGCAGGCGGTGGAGGAAAATCGCCCCGCGGAGAGTATCGCGTTACTCGAGAAGGTGAGGCCTTATGAATTGGGGAGCGGACCGCGGGCGACGGGCTTTACCCCGAATTACGTGCGCGGGTTAGCGTATCTGAAAGCCCGCGATGGGGTGAAGGCAGCGGCGGAATTTCAGAGGATTCTGGATCACCGCGGGGTGGCAGCGTCAGACATTCTCTATCCCCTGGCCAAACTGCAGTTGGCGCGGGCGTATGGCATGCAGGGCGATGCGGCGAAGGCCAAGACGGCATATCAGGACTTCCTGGCGATGTGGAAGAACGCGGACCCCGATTTACCCGTGCTGCACGAAGCGAAGGCGGAGTACGGCAAGCTGTAGGGTGAGCTAACACAAGGACCCGAGCAGGCGTTTTTACCACCAAGGGCACGAAGGACATCTCTCGAGCGAATTGAGCCGAAGTGTCTTGCCGGAGTGGACGTTCATTACCAAGAAGGCTGCCGCATGATTTAGGGTCTGTTAGTGCGTCAGGCCATCCTTCACCACCGTTCCCCCTTTCATCACAAACTTAACTTGCTGAAGGACGGTGAGGTCGGTCAGGGGATCGCCATCCACCGCGATGAGGTCCGCGAATTTGCCGGGCTCGAGAGCACCGACGCGATCCTGCCAGCTTAGCAGTTCGGCGGCGTTCAGGGTGGCCGCGCGGATCACTTCGAGCCGCGGCATGCCGCGCTTGTTCATCGCGATGAGTTCGCTGGCATTCTTGCCCTGGAGTTCAGGGGTGGACGCATCAAAGCCGGAGGCGATCTTCACGCCCAGCGCCATCGCCTGCTGGAGCGCTTCTTGTAAATCATGAAGGAACTTCTGCTCCTGCTCGCGCCGCTGGGGAGTTTCGGCATCGTTCTTCTGTGCTTCGAAAATGGCGTCGATGACGCCGACGGTGGGCACGAGGAAGGTGCCCCTGGACTTCATCAGTTCAAGGTCCTGGCGGTCGGCGCCGTGGCCGTGCTCGATGGAATCGACCCCGGCGGTCACAGCGTTCCGGATGCCTTCGGGAGTGGTGGCGTGGGCAGCGACTTTGCGGTCCTGCTTGTGAGCTTCTTCCACGATGACGCGGATTTCGTCGACCGTGAGCGTGGGATGCTGCCAATCAGCGTAGACCTTGATCAGGTCGGCCCCGTGGCCGATTTGCTCGCGCACGGCGCGGCGGGCCTCCTCGGCGCCGCTCACCATTTGCGCTCCGGTGGGGTAGTTGATCAGGTCCGGGGAGACGCCGAATGGGTTGTACTGGCCCACGGCAGCAATGGCGCGGGTGGCGACCTGCATGCGCGGGCCCTCGGCGAGGCCTTGCTGGATGGCGTCCCGCAATGCGACATCGGCGTAACCGGAGCCTTCGTTTTCGACGTCGCGAACGGTCGTGAAGCCGGCTTCGAGCGTGATGCGGGCGTCGTAAGCGCCTTCGAGGGCACGGAAGGCCTGCGACTTGGTGGCCAGAGCCAGCGTGTAGCCGTCGGGCGTGTCGGGGATCCGGGCCATGATGTGGGTGTGGCAGTCGATTAGACCGGGTAAGACGGTAGCGCGGCCGAGGTCGAGCACCTTGGCATTGCGCGGAACGTGGGGTTGCACGTCGGAAGCGCGGCCGACTTCCTTGATGCGGTCCCCTTCAATCCACAGCGCGGCATTCTCGATGTAGGCACCTTTGCGGACGTCGAGCAGGCGGGCGGCCTTGACGAGCGTGGAGGCTGGAGGCGCAGGGCTGCCCGGGGATTGGGCAACGGCGAAAGGAGGGAAGAAGATGATGAACAGGACGAGTGCGCGAATTCGCATCGGGGGTGATTATCACACTGGGCGCGAGCGTACAAGAGGATCTGCAGGGTTTGAAATATGGGCTGTGCGACGCTTCTCGGTTTCGATCAGGCGACGAGTTTGCGCCACCAGGGTTTCGGCGGGACCGGCTTGGAGGCGGGCTTGCGCAGCGCGGGCGCGGAGTGGGTGGGGGCGGCAGCAGCTTTGCTCGCGGGAAAGCGTGCGATGAGCAGGCGTCCAGAGATGCGCGAAGGCAAGATTACCAGCGAAGGCTTGGGATGACGGAGAGCGGCATCAACGGGATCGGAATGCCGAATCTCGGCGGCGCCACGACGAAGGCGACTTACTACCGCTTCCGCGGTGTCATCGTCGAATGCGATCCAGCGAACCACGACGTGCTCCGGCGCGACCGCAGGAGGAACGGCCGCGCGACGATTCTAACTCATGGCAAGCGGCGGATGGAAGGTTCGGCGTCTGATTTCGACGACAGGGTTCCAAAAAAGAGATGGAGTGACGGGCGTCTCGCCCGTCCAGCCCAAACCTAAATCCACCGAGAAATCCCCGTCCCTTCGCTGTTGTGCGCTCTCGGGGGATCATCCTCCATCCGCACTGGGCGGGCGAGACGCCCGCCGCTCCATCGATCAGGGTGGATCGATGGGCGAAAACAGCCGATTGCCCAGAGCGTGAAGCCGAAAGAGAGTGAACGGCCTTGCATTGGGGTCGGATTCGGGAGGGAACGTGAAATAGAAGGCGAGGCGGCGCCGACTTGGCGACAGCCGCAGAAAAGGGCCTGCGAAGAGGAAGTGGCAGACGGGTTGCTTTTTCGGGCACGTGGTCCTGGAAGAGCCGCTCGGGGCTGACTTCTCCGGGGCTATAATGCCTTCCTAAATGCATGAATGAAAAGGCACTTGTGAACGAGATCGAAAGGATCGGTGCGGGCGAAGTGTCGCCCAAAACTAGGAGAGGACCTATGAGATTACGGATGATCCTTGGCTTTGTCGTGCTGGCGGCAGCAAGCTTGTGGGCGCAGACGTTTCGGGGAACGATCCTGGGGACGGTCACGGATCAGTCGGGGGCGGTCGTGACCGGGGCCAACGTGGAGGCAAAGAACGTGGATACGGGCTTGTCGCGCGTAACGCAAACCAGCGCGGACGGCAGCTACAGCCTGCCCGAGTTGCCCATCGGAACCTACAACCTGACCGTGACCCAGACTGGCTTCCAGACCTTCGTGGCCAGCGGCGTAGTAGTGAATGTTGCGACCGAGCGGCGCGTGGATGCCGCGCTGAAGACGGGCGAAGTCTCAACCAAGGTGGAAGTCTCGGCCGACCAGTTGCCCATGGTGGAAACGACCACCAACGATCTGGGTGGAGTCATGACCGCGCAAACGGTGGAGAATCTGCCGGTCAATGGCCGGGACTATACGAAGTTGATCTATCTGCAACCCGGCGTCTCGGGATCGCCGGACCAGATTTCGGATTCGCCGGGATCGTTTGGCGAATTCAGCATGAACGGAGCGCGCGGACGGTCGAACAATTACCTGCTCGACGGCACCGATATGAACGATGGATACCGCAACGACCCGGCCATCAACCAGGCGGGCGTGTTCGGAACGCCTTCCACGATTCTGCCGATCGATGCGGTGGCGGAAGTCAATGTGATTTCGAACTTCCAGCCCGAATACGGGCGGAATGCGGGCGCCGTGGTCAACATCGTGACCAAGAGCGGCACGAACGCGTTTCATGGAACCGCAGCGGAATACTTCCGCAACGACGCCCTGGGAGCGCGCAATTACTTCAATCCCTCGAGCCAGCCCAAGGCGGGATTCCATAACAATCAATTTGGTGCCTCGCTGGGCGGGCCAATTATTAAGGACAAGACCTTCTTCTACGTCGACTATGAAGGACAGCGGGAGACGGTGGGAGTCGTAACTCTGGCGTCGGTTCCCACGGGCAGCGCACCCGACGGTTCGTTGGCGCCGACCGACTCGACGAATCCGGTGATTCAGAAGCTGCTGGCGCTCCATCCGTGGCCAGCCCCGAACTTGGCCAGGGGAGCCCTGTTTTCGGCCGGCTCCGCCTCGGTGACTTCGCCGTCATTCAACAACCTGTCGAGCTTCATCGGAAAAATTGACCACAATTTCAATACCAGAAACATCGTGACGGGCCGCTACTTTTTCGGCGACAGCACACAGTCGTTCCCGCTGGCCCTGACGGCCACCGGTGGGCAGCTGCCAGGCTTCAATACCAATACCCCGACCCGCGTCCAGTTGGTCTCCCTCTCCTATACACGCACCATCGGGTCAAACAAAGTGAACGAACTGCGGTACGGGTGGAACCGGTTTGCCGAGGGATTCTTCCCGCAGGACCAGGCGTTTCATCCGAGTTCGATCGGCCTGTGCGCCGCCACCAGCACCGCACTGTGCAATGGCGGAGCTTCAGATTCGGGCTTACCCATCATCCTGGTATCTGGCGTCGCCCAGCTCGGCTCAACCAGCAGCGTTCCCCGGCACCGCGTCGACAGCAACAACCAGGTAATTGACGACTTCTCGTGGAAGCTGAATCAGCACGATTTCAAGTTCGGCTTCGACTTCCACCGGACGACGGTGCAGCAATACTTTGACAAGTACTTCCGCGGGCGCTTGCGGTTCAAGGACACCAGCACCCAGGTGGGCCCAATCACTATCAACACTACGGCGTTGCAGAACTTCCTGAACGGCGATGTTACGGACGGTTTCCAATACTTTGGTTACTCGACGCGGCATACTTTCGAGAACAATTTCGGGTTCTACTTCCAGGATAGCTATCGCATTACGCCGCGAATCACCTTCAACTATGGATTGCGCTACGACTATTTTGGGGTAGTCGGCGAGAAAAACAACCTGCTTAGCAATGTGACCAGCGTGTCGCCAGCGCCTGGAACGGGGAGCTTCACCCTGACGCAGGTCGGACAGCCGGGCTTGAGCAGCCTATACAATCCCGACAAAACCAACTTTGCACCCCGCCTGAGCGTGGCCTGGGATGTGAGCGGAAAAGGCAAAACGGTGGTCCGCGCGGGATTCGGGATGTTCTACGACGCGTTCTCGCAGGACATGGTGCTGGGACACTTGCCCTATGCTCCGTTCTTCGATCCCGGACCGGCGTACAACCCAATCGGACCGAACCCGATCCTCTCCTCGGGTGCGGTCGGAGGAACGATCTCGGCCGGCGTTCCCGTGTACAACCCGCAGAACGGTTGCGGGTTTGAGTGCGACGTCTTCGGTTTTTCCCGAAACATCAAGACGCCGTACATGGAGAACTACAACCTGAATATCCAGCAACAACTGTCGAGCAAGGCGGTGCTGCAAATCGGATATGTCGGATCGCAAGGCCATCACCTGTGGCGGTTCTTCGATATCAGCCAACCGAGTACGGCGCAGATCAACGCCGCTGACGTTGCCTGCAATTGCATCCAGGACTTCGGGGTTGCGGCACGGCCGCTGGCGGCAAACACCTACGGCGCCTATTACGTGCTGCAGGAGAACTCCACGGGGAAATCGAATTACAACGGGTTGCAGACCAGCCTGCGCATCAACGGGTGGCATGGCGTCTCGTCGATCGTGAACTATGTGTGGTCGAAGTCGCTGGACAACTCAAGCGACGGCGAGGACTTCGAGCCCAACGCGGCGCAGCCCAACGACAGCACCCAGCCGAACCTGGAATACGGGCCGTCGAACTTCAACCTCCCCCACCGCTTTACCTGGATCTTCAGCTATGACCTGCCGAAGATGGGCGGAAGCTGGCAACGGCTGAAGAATGGCTGGGGCGTGAACAGCACAGTTACTCTGCAAAGCGGGCAGCCCTATCAGCTGAATTACAACTTTGAAGACGACTACAGCGGCAGCGGTAACGCGTTTGACCGCCCGGATGTGGTGGGGCCGATCGTGTACCATCCCCATAACCCGATTAATTACGTGGATCTGAGTTCGTTTGCGATTCCGTGCACGCCCACACCGCAGGTCCTGGACCCGACGTCGGTCGGCTATACCGGCCCGACCGGCGCGGCCACCGACTGCACGATTGGTACGCGGCACTACGGCAACATGCGGCGCGACTCACTGCACGGGCCCACCTACAAGCAGTGGGACTTTGCGATCTACAAGAACACGGCGCTCACCGAACGGTTCAACCTGCAACTGCGGGCGGACATCTTTAATCTGCTCAACCATCCGAACTTTGCCAATCCCTTCCTGCCGGCGTTCATTGCCGACCCGGGGCTGAATGGATTCCAGGCACTGAACGGGCGGGAGGTGGGGCAGGCCGGGTCTACCCCGCAGATCAGCGCGACCGGCGACGTCGGCATCGGCAACCCCTTCCTGGGCGGCGGCGGCCCGCGCGGCGTTCAGCTGGGAGCAAAGCTTATTTTCTAGGGTTGGGTAGTGTCAGTCTTTCCGGGTTCCTCTCGCCCTCGGCGGGAGGGGCCTTTTTTTGTGTTCAAGGTTTCAAAGTTTCAAGGTTTCAAAGTTTCAAAGATGGGAGGAATACGCAAGCAACGGAAACATCCGTGTGTCGCCTCCGCTTCCTTAGTGGCTGTATTCTCCGCGTCCTGTATTCTCCGCGCCCTTCGCGTTACCTTTGCGTTCTCTGCGGTTAAGACTTGCCCCCCCCCGTCAACCGTTCGGGAAATCGAGCCTGCAATCGCGGCTTAGAATCGTTCCGTCTCTGATTCAGCCGCTTCCCGCCTCTTACTCCCTCTGAAATTCCGAAACTCTGAAACCTTGAAACTCTGAAACCTGAAGCAGACGCCGTCTCCGCGCAGCAGTTCTAGGGCTTCGGTCACCTTGGAGGTGGTTACCCCCGATGCTAGGCTTTGCGCTATTGGCTGGAAAATCTCTATTCAGGCGAGTCAACACGATGCGTGGTCGCACCGTTTCAAAAATGATTTTGGGAGTTGCGCTGGGCACTCTGACCGTGGGCGCACTGGGCCTGGCGTCGCCCGCTTTTGCCAGCAGCGGGATTTTGAAGAGCAAGGCCGCGAAGGTTCCGGGAATCAAGGCGCAGTCGGGCGCGATGCCGGTGACGGCCGCTTCGGCCAAGGGCCGTGACCTCTACGAGAAGGGCATGCAGGACTACGAGAACCTCTACCTCGAGCGCTGCAATGACGACTGGCGCGCCGCAGTAAAAGAGGATCCGGGCATCGCCATGGCCTGGGCCTGGATTGCTTTCAACAGCCGCGATCCCGGGGAAGTGGCGACGGCTCGCGAGAAGGCCAAGGCGCTGGTACCTCAGATCACGCCGGGCGAGCAGTTGATGGTGCGATGGATCGCGAGCGTGCAGGAAGGCGACTTCATCGGCGGCATCTCGGCGATGAATGACATGCTGGCCATGTATCCCAAGGATAAGCGGCTCCTCTATCTGTCCGGAAATTGGCTGATGGGCGAGAACGGCAACGAGCAGGCAGAGAAGTACTTCGAGCGGGCGCTGCAACTGGACAAGGGCTATGCTCCCGCGCTGAACGATCTGGCTTACGTGTACGCGCGCGACCGGAAATTCCCGCAGGCTTTTTCCGCGATGGATCGCTATGTGGCGCTGTTGCCGAAGGAACCGAATCCGCAAGACTCGTATGGAGAGTTGTTGCGCATGGCGGGAAATTTCGATGGGTCGATTGCGCATTATCGCGCGGCGCTGAAGATCGATCCGACGTTCGTGACGTCGCAGCTGGGTATCGCGGATACGCTGGCGGTAATGGGACGCGAAGCGGAAGCCCGGACCGAGTACGACAAGGCAATCGAGCAGGCGCACAACGAGGCAGATCGCATCGATTACATGATGCAGAAAGCCGCGACCTGGGTCCGCGAAGGCAACCTGGCCGAGGCCGACAAGGCATTCCAGGAGACGGCGACCCGCGGCCACAAGATGGGGTTGGACCTGCAGGAGGCGCAGGCGTATCAGCTGATGGCGGAGTATCAGAAAGAAGATGCCAGCACCCTGAAGACGCTGGAGTCGGCGGAAGCCGCGCTGAGCTGCCGGAAGGACCTGCCGGTGATCGATCGCGATCAGGAGCTGGCGCGAATCTTGCGCTACCGCACGATTCGTGCGGCGCATGCCGGCAACGACGAGTTGGCGGCGAAGAGCTTGAAGCAGCTGGAAACCATGGCGACCGGCAGCCGCGACATGGTGATCCAGAGTTCGTACCACGGGGCGGCGGGCGCGGTGCTGGCCGCGAAAGGCAAGTATGACGAGGCAGTCGCGCACCTGGAGGAGGATCAGGACGATCCGTTCTCGCTCGAATTGCTGTCGCGCGCATATTACGAGCAGGGCGCAAGCGACAAGATGCATGACGTCGAGGCCAAGCTGCGCGGGACCAACGTGCCCACGATGGAGCAGGCACTGGTGGTACCGGCGGCGCGCATGCGCAAGCCGGATACGATCTAGGGAAAGCTTTCAGCTTTCAGCTGTTAGTTAGTGCGGCACACAAGGACGGGTGAGGCGCGAAAACCGCGTCCTCGCCTTTCTTATTTGCGCGGGCGGACTGTGAAAAAATCTTCATTCCCCGCCGGCCGGTAGCGTGGTAGGCTCTTGAACCCATGATCCAGCCAAAGCAGGAGCGGCGCGGAGGAAAACGGGTGGCGGCCAGCGTGCCAGCGACTGTCGCCACCAAGAACTCTCCCCAAAAGCAAGCGGCCGTGACCCGCGACCTGAGCATGACCGGGGTATTTCTGTACGCCGAGGAGCGCATTGCTGAAGGCAGCCAGATCGAGATCGTTTTGATGCTTCCTGCCGAACTCGGGCTCGGAGATAAGCAGTGGGCGTGCTGCCAGGCATCGGTAGTGCGCGTGGAAAATGGGGATGGCAACCAGGTGGGCGTGGCGGCCCGCATCGACCGCCTGGATGTGCTTCCCGAGATCCTGAGCTGAGTTCCAAACCGGGTTCCCGGTTGACTGAATTGGGAAGCCCCGCCAGCCATGGATTCCTGGCCTGCTTTGACGCGGGTGTGGCCGATGGCACCTAAGTGCCTCACACCACTGGGTAGGACTGAACTCCCCATTTGGTGACAAGTGACGATTTTGGTTCCCTTTGCCCTGTCGGTGGTGCAATAATGACGGGCCCTGAATTGCTAACGCATCAGTGACATTGCACCGCAGGTAGGGTAGGACATGTGGATGGAAAAACTCGCAGCGGGCGTCGTGCGCGTCTTGACGCCCATCGGGCCCCGTTATGTGGAATTATCTTTCTCGCAGCGGGCGTACTTCCTGTGGATCTTCCGGCACTTTGACACGCTTCCCCAGCAGGTTTTAAGCGCACGGCAGCAACGGATCATCGACCAGCTGTTTGTGGAGAAGCGGTTCGTCTCCCTTCCCTCCAGCATGGACGAAGTGCCGGTCATCGGCACGCTGGAAAGAATTCCCGTAGCACAAGTAGAAGAGCTGGCGGTTTCGCTGCTGAGCGAGCCGGCGGGCGTGCCGCTGGCGGCGGATGCGCAGCCCCGTCCGTGATGGCGTGCAAGGCGTGCGCATCGCCGCACGGAACGTAATTGCCGCTGTAGCTTCCGTGCGCCGGTCGACGATCCCGCGCGACCGCTTTTCGCGATGCAGTATCTTCTTCCATGCCTTCGTAGCTTCATTGATGTGTTGACGAATGCGCTCGCGGTCGTTTGAATGACGGCTTCTCTTTCCTGCAATGAATTGGAGTCGCTGGTTGTACAACTGCGCGCGATCAGGCTCGCTGCCTGTATGCGGATGAGAGCCTTTGCGCGATTCGCACCCAGCATCCGCGGCCGTGCCCTTCTGGCGACACGGCCGCGAGCATGCCGACAATCGTAGTGGCGCGCCGCGGCTGCGTTCCCACACCCATCTTTCCTGCCGCATCAACGGTCACAGCGCAGCGATCAGCGTTCAGTTGTCAGGATTATTTTCCGGCTTGTTCCCGGGGCTCTTATTGGGCGCGGAGTTTGCCGGGAGATCGCCGCACGGTCCGGCGTTGCCGCCATGCCCGCCGCCGGCGTGAACCCCGTTATTGTGGTTGCGCTCAGCCTGGCAGGCATGCAGTGCCTGCAGTTGCGAAGGCGTCACCAGCGCTTCTTCCTGCTGGCGTGCCTGCTCGTGGATCTGGCGGATCTTCTCGTGCTTTTGCGAGATGGTAAGAGAAGTATCGGCACACACCGATTCCACTTGGGAATGGGTGCTTTGCGCGATGGTCCGACGCTGCTCCATGGCGGACTTGGAGATGCCGGCGACCTGCCAGCAGGGCTCCTGATGAGGATGAGAGCCCCGTGCGACGGGTGCGCCTTGAACCCGGCGCACGGTTTGTGCGAGAGCGGGCGCTGCCAGCAGAGCCAGCGCGATGACCAATAAAAGCGAGCCGGCGACCGTGTGCCCGGCGTGACGGAGTGGGGTCGTCCGAAAACGGGGATGTCTTGTAAACATGGGAGAGACCTCCGGAAAACTCCAACCCTGCGATGCGAGAAAAGTTGTGATGCAGTTTGGGCAGCTGCGGTTGCGAGTTTCCGTCCGCCTAGAGTACTATGAGTACTTGCTCGCAGCCCAGCGCATTCATTCGCTGCGCAGCGGTCGTCGCAACTGAGACGACCGGCCTCGCGAGCGGTTCCCCGCCATCCGGCAAGGGCGCGTAGCTCAATTGGCAGAGCAACTGACTCTTAATCAGTAGGTTGTAGGTTCGATTCCTACCGCGCTCACCAACCCTTTTATTTTCTGTTGTTTAGGTGGATTTTTCCGACCCATTCCGATGTTCCAACCTGCTTACCCTCCAACCAACTGACTCCCGACTTTCCGCGCTCCAACCTACTTACCTTCCAACCAACTGACTCCTAACTTTTCGCTGTCCAACATGCTTGTTCCGAGAAGCAACGGCTGTCGATCAGGCCGTTGTCAATTTCTTGGTCTCCCTAGTTTTTTTCGCCTTCGCACGATTAGCAGCGACCATCGCTTTCCACATTCGTATGAGGTTGTCTTTCTGTGGGCGTTGCATGGATGACAGCAACACACAGATCGGCCCTAGCCGTGGATTGATGCCTAAGTATTCCCATGCTGCATCGCCATATTTGAAGATCATTCGATCCTTTGCTATGCGCTGCGCCATCTCCTTTTTGTCTGCACCAAGGGCAGCACAAATGCGATCAAGAAGGGCGTCCGATGGCAAGCAATCCCCTCTAATCATCTTCCTGATGTGTTCGTACGTGCCACCGACGCAAGCTGCTAGTCGGCGCGGCGACAGTCCGGCTTGTGTCATTCTTTGTTCCAACCTCACATTAAAGAATCCCAGCCGCTCTTGATGTATTGCCATGCCGACCCCGCTCTGTGATGCTCAGAGGTGTGCTACTTAAATAGTGGATACTCTAATGCTGTAGACTTTAACAAGTCAAGCAGCAGAATGGAGGCGTGCATGGTGACCCGAAAAAGTTGTTTGGCCAAAAGGTGAGAGAACTACGACTTGCCAAGGGGTTTTCGCAGGAGGCTTTGGCCGATGAGGCAGGAGTTCACCGAACGTTCATGGGAAGCGTGGAACGTGGAGAACGGAATATAAGTTTGGAGAACATCGTCAGAATCTCAAGAGCGTTGCGAGTTGCGCCATCGGAGTTGCTGATACTCATTAAATAGAGGTGACAGGATGTCAGAAGTGACCGGGGTGCCCGATCCTATTGCGGTCAAATTGCAGCCATTTCTTCAAAGACATCCATTCTCTAAACTGGAACACAGGGAATCGCCCACGGGAATAAAGCATTCATTCATTCTGGATCCTTGGGGCGACGACAGCCTCGTATTAGGATTCGAGACCGCTAAGGTTGATGGGTTTACGCCAACGTTAAACGGTGTTCTCCTACCTCAACGCTTCACGGCTGTTTACCACATCGAAACAAAGACTATGGAATTTATCTTCGATGTGCTTGATCCTGTAACGCATCCCGAATTCGGAATGCAGTTTGTGTTTCGATGGCGCGGAAGAGACTATCAGTGCAAATTTTCTAATTCTTCAAATGTTCTGATGCAGATCGCAATGATGTTTATGCCGAGACGTCGCTTTGATAGCAACACGGAGTTCCGAAACCTAAGAGCATTCAGGGATTTCCAGATACGGGAAAGCCTCCCAGAAAGCGTCGCCTCATTCTTTGAGAACAAACAGCCAACGTCGTTCTTCGTTGAAGGCCTCGACACCTATTGTAGTGCGTCATAAGTAACAACCGTTATAATTCCGCCCTCGTCTAATAGGCAGGAGACCCCGTGGATGCGGATCGCCCCTGCCATCAGCTTGAGTTCGGAGCAGCAAGCCACCTTGGAA